>Ga0209537_1003178_pt1 | contig 15330 bp, 12 predicted proteins | sample BioPla4DNA1_FD_187698 | JGI IMG/M metagenome (GOLD analysis project Ga0209537, IMG submission 187698) | Biogas fermentation microbial communities from Germany - Plant 4 DNA1 (SPAdes) (version 2) | ecosystem: Engineered > Bioreactor > Anaerobic > Digestate | place: Bielefeld, North... | reverse complement strand
AGCATTTAGGCATTATTCCTGAAGTGTTTGGTGAAGGGGATATAATTATCTGATTTACACCTGTGATCTTTGCTTTCCGGAGAGGGCTAGAGAAAAGTCAAGTGCGAGGGTCGCTGGTGTGCAAAAACCCTGGAGATCCTCGATCCTTAATTTTCGCACAATAGGAGGTTTTTTTCCATGAAAGGCGAAGTAATTTGTGACGGAAATAAGAGATCCTCGCAATTCCACCTCCGGTCCCTTGCCGCTCAAGGGCTCCCAGCCCCGCAGTCCGAACACCATCTAATTCCCAGGGGGAATTGAAAGATTATTACTTTAACAAAACCCCCGGCCTAAACCGGGGTCCGAACACCATCTAATTCCCAGGGGGAATTGAAAGGTCAATATGAAGTTTAATCGTAATTGTGCTATTCCTTGTGGTCCGAACACCATCTAATTCCCAGGGGGAATTGAAAGAGTCGGACGGCAGATCGGCGCCGTTACACCGAAATAGTCCGAACACCATCTAATTCCCAGGGGGAATTGAAAGTCCTTTCTTTAACGGCCTGGGCTGTTAAGGGCTGGCCGGGTCCGAACACCATCTAATTCCCAGGGGGAATTGAAAGCTATCGAACAACTGCCTTCTCTGCCACTTTTCACAAGTCCGAACACCATCTAATTCCCAGGGGGAATTGAAAGTTGAGGGCTTTTCTTATCTGCTTATCGGCATATTTAGTCCGAACACCATCTAATTCCCACAGGGAATTGAAAGTGCCCTTCCTTCAGGGTCTTCTGGATGACCCCTTGAAAGTTAGTCCGAACACCATCTAATTCCCACAGGGAATTGAAAGACCTCCGCCAGTTCCAAGACTTCCGGCGTGATGTCAGTCCGAACACCATCTAATTCCCACAGGGAATTGAAAGCAAATAACAATCATTACCAACAACCTTTCTTGTATCACGTCCGAACACCATCTAATTCCCACAGGGAATTGAAAGTTGATTCTGCATAATTCTACTACGATTTTATGTGGGGTCCGAACACCATCTAATTCCCACAGGGAATTGAAAGTCCAAAAATGCCCACAGGTCGCTGGCCCGCCGGGAGTGTCCGAACACCATCTAATTCCCACAGGGAATTGAAAGTCGAGGATGTTGAAGCCAAAGCTGCACTGGTCTACAGTCCGAACACCATCTAATTCCCACAGGGAATTGAAAGTTTATAATATTCATTTATGCAACCGGTAGAGAAATCACACGTCCGAACACCATCTAATTCCCACAGGGAATTGAAAGTTTGTTTTTGCTTTTTCCTTAGCCCATAAGTGATTTTGCGTCCGAACATCATCTAATTCCCACAGGGAATTGAAAGATTTCATCTATTACCACGATGACAGGGGCTAGTGCTTCAGTCCGAACATCATCTAATTCCCACAGGGAATTGAAAGGTCCTGCGTTGTGTAGGCCCTTGCTGTTACGGTTCCCTCAACGTCCGAACATCATCTAATTCCCACAGGGAATTGAAAGTACTGCTCTCTCAGAACCCTGACGTGAATTGACACGTGTCCGAACATCATCTAATTCCCACAGGGAATTGAAAGTCGACATACCGCGCGTTGTACGAATTGCCGGCGTCCGGGGCGTCCGAACATCATCTAATTCCCACAGGGAATTGAAAGAGGGAAACGTTCTCTTTTGGTGCTCTTTTTCAAGAGTGTCCGAACATCATCTAATTCCCACAGGGAATTGAAAGACGACGAACCCGGGCTCACCGGACCGCCGGGGTCGGATGTCCGAACATCATCTAATTCCCAGGGGGAATTGAAATGCTATTTCCCTTAACCTCCTGGCAGCTTCTTTTCTTGTCCGAACATCATCTAATTCCCAGGGGGAATTGAAATAAAAGGAAGGCGTAGCCTTCATCGAAAAGCGGAAGGGAAGGGCCCGTCCGAACATCATTTAATTCCCAGGGGGAATTGAAATTTCAAACAAAGCCTCTGCCGGTTCATAGCAATCCCGTCCGAACATCATCTAATTCCCAGGGGGAATTGAAATGACAATATTTGGCAGATTGTTACGGCTGCGAGCCGGACGTCCGAACATCATCTAATTCCCAGGGGGAATTGAAATTGGTGAAGCAAATACCGGGTGTAACTATCGGCATCTGCGTCCGAACATCATCTAATTCCCAGGGGGAATTGAAAGTAGCCGTAGTCGTAGATCGTCCACCGAGGATTGCCTAAGTCCGAACATCATCTAATTCCCAGGGGGAATTGAAAGTCAGGGTAGAGCCTTTTGCGCCACCTCTTTTAATTTTTGTCCGAACATCATCTAATTCCCAGGGGGAATTGAAAGTCAAACTCCCCTAAGTCTTCCGCTGTTATGACGTCGTCCGAACATCATCTAATTCCCAGGGGGAATTGAAAGCTCTCGGCCCCAACTCCGAAGCTCATGCCGTCGTACCTAAGTCCGAACATCATCTAATTCCCAGGGGGAATTGAAATGTATCTGCTTGGCTGATGAAGGCGTTCCCTAGCCCGAGGGTCCGAACACCATCTAATTCCCACAGGGAATTGAAAGCCTAGCAGCACATTGTTCACTGCCCCGTTTACCAGGTCCGAACACCATCTAATTCCCACAGGGAATTGAAAGTTTTTAAATACAGCGCATTAAGCTCAAAACACCCTGAAGTCCGAACACCATCTAATTCCCACAGGGAATTGAAAGGGGCTGTGGGACATTACCACCACCGCCCCCAGGCGGGGGTCCGAACACCATCTAATTCCCACAGGGAATTGAAAGAGGATAGCTATATCTTCGTAAACTTCGGGGTGCCCGTCCGAACACCATCTAATTCCCACAGGGAATTGAAAGACTTCCTCGAAGAGTTGGCACCGGCGGGGTACGTCTTGTCCGAACACCATCTAATTCCCACAGGGAATTGAAAGATACCGCCACACCGGGGCCCGGCCTGAGATAACTAGCAGTCCGAACACCATCTAATTCCCACAGGGAATTGAAAGCGGTTGGCATCGCCCCGAATAGTGGCCTCATCCATGTGTCCGAACACCATCTAATTCCCAGGGGAATTGAAAGCTGTTTTAGGGTCTACGGTCTCGGTAACTGCATACCCTGTCCGAACATCATCTAATTCCCAGGGGGAATTGAAAGTCACCTATAATGTAGTAAAGCATGTTAATGAGTTTTTGTCCGAACATCATCTAATTCCCAGGGGGAATTGAAACCACCCCACTTTACTGTTCAACACCTCCCCTACCGTCGTCCGAACACCATCTAATTCCCAGGGGGAATTGAAACCCCTTGGAAATTACCTTCTTGCTGAGTGGGCTTCGGGTCCGAACACCATCTAATTCCCAGGGGGAATTGAAATTAGCGGCCCAGAGCACGGCCGCCTGTTCTTTTTTTAGTCGGAAACCTTATCTGTAATTTGACCAGGTCATATTTTGGTAAAACTGCAGCAATTATGAACTTTATGGCAGGGAAATAAAGGTTAACGACGAATTATACAAAAAAACAGATAATTATGTGTATAACAACTATTTTTATTTAGTTATATGTAAACTTATAGAACCTTTTCAAAGTTTTAATTGAGCAATATATGGTTTGGATGTGGTAGTTATCAGGTTGGGCTGGAGGGAAAGGCGATACTATATCAATGGGAGGTGGGTTAATGCTGGAAGCGGTTTTCAGAGTGGTGACCCCCCTTTTCCTAGGTGGGGCTGATGGGACGGAGGCGGAAATAAGGGCGGCCTCTCTTAAAGGTGCCCTGCGCTTTTGGTACCGGGCAACCAGCTATAGTGCCGGTGCTGATATTACGACTATAAAGAAAAAGGAAGAGGAAATATTTGGGAGCAGCGAAAAGGGTCAATCTTCCTTTCTAATTGATGTGGTCGATGAAAATATAAAGATTATAGATAAGGGGCATAAATGGAAGGGGCAGGGAATGTTCTATCTCGGTTATGGGCTGATCAATTTCAAGGGAATTCAAACTAAAAGAAAATGCATTAACTCCGGGGGGAGTTTTCGAGTCCGGTTCTGTTTCCGGGGTAAGAAAATGAATCTGGAAGAAAACAGAGCAGTCTTGGTAAAGGCCCTGACTGCCCTGGATCTTTTCGGTGGTTTGGGTTCCCGTTCCCGGCGGGGATTTGGTTCCCTTACCCTGGAGAGTTTGCTCGTGGATGAGGAAGAAAAGGCGCAACTGCTCGCCGATGTGTCGGAGCTGCAGGATAAGATCAAGGAGTTTTGCCGCAGCCTGGGGGAGCTGACACAAACTTTGCCCCCCTATACGGCCTTCAGTTCCCAGAGCAGAATTGTATTGGGTGCAGTAAAAGATTCTCCCCTAGTGGCTCTTGATGAAATAGGTAAGGAGTTAATCCGTTACCGCAGTTATGGTCGTGAGGAAGGGAGAACTGGTAGACATATTCTCCCCTGGGGAGAAGATGCCCGGCAGAAATTCAAAGGGGACCATGACTTGGTCCGGGATTTTGCCGCTACCGGTACCGCCGACAAACATCCCGAGCGGGTGGTTTTCGGCCTGCCCCACAATTACATTTTCCGTGCTGGGAAGGACGATGAGTTAAAAGTAGATATTGAAGGGGCTTCGGAGGAATACCAGCGGCGGGCCAGCCCCCTGTTTATTCACATCCACAAGTTAAAAGAGGGTTATGTCCCGGTCTTAACTTTCCTACCGGCGGTATTCCTGCCGGCAGGAGGGCAGATTGTTTTGAAGGATATCACCAGGGGCAGACGACAGCACAGGATTGAAGTTCCCTGCACCGTGGGAAGCACGGGTTACAAGGTTATCACTGACTTTTTAGACAGCCTTCCTGGCAGACAGGAGGTGAGGTTGAGTTGACCAAGGAGCGGTATCTACACTTTACCCTTGGTCCTGTTCAGAGCTTTGTAGGACAAGCCCGCCGCACACGGGACTATTGGGCGGGATCTTTCATCCTTGCTTATCTGACCGGTCATGCCATGGCGGCGGTGCTGGAAAAGGGGAAGATAATATATCCCTCCGTAATGGGGGAAGGCGGTACAGATAAGGATCCGCTGCTGGCGGCCATCATGGAAGTAAAGGAGAAGGGGAGATGCCAGGCGGGTCCCCGCATCGCCACCCTGCCAAACCGGTTTATGGCCCAGGTGCCAGGGGATTTTCAGCCGGCGGATTGTGCTGCTGCTGTAAAAGAAGCCTGGGGCCGCATTGCCGCGGCGGTGTGGGATGGTTTTATCGCCCCGGTTGAAGGACTGGGTCAGGGTGTGAGGGAGATATGGGACCGCCAGGTGAAAAATTTTTGGGATATCAGCTGGGTCCTGGCGGATACAGATAAAGAGGTCGACATTTTGGACCGGCGCAAGAATTGGCGCAGCCACGTGCCCACTGTTGAACCGGGGGACAAATGTACTTTGCTGGGTAATTACCAGGAACTGTCGGGTTTTGTCCGCGTCAGGCCAAAAGAACGGGAAAGGCAAGATGAATTCTGGCAGTGCCTGCGAGGCCTGCGAGATAGGCTTGCTTGGTATGAACTGCGACCCGATGAAAGACTATGTGCCATCAGCCTGATAAAACGCCTCTTTCCCCGGGTCTCTGTCGAAGCTATAGGTTGGCCGGTGGAGGAATCTTTCCCTTCGACCACCATGATGGCTGCTGTTCACTGGATGGAGAAAATAGCAACTACAGAAACTGAATTGGCCATTACCTTTGCTCAGGAAGCTTTACGGATACCTGATGTGCGCCGGCAATCCTACCGGCAGATCCCTTCTTTGGCCAGGATAGCCAGGGATACCCCGCAGCTTGCCGACTTTCTATCCCTGGAGGCCAACTGCTTTTATCCCTCTGTACTGGAAAATGACAACATTTGGCCTTCAAACACTAGAGAAATTCGGGAAAAGTTGAGCAAGATGCTGGGGGATTTTTCCCATACACCCTCTCCATTTTATGCTCTACTCCTAATGGATGGTGACCAAATGGGAAAATTACTGAGGGACTATATTGACAGGCGGGATGAAATAAGCGCAGCCCTTAACCAATTTGCCCACCGGGTGGACGCCCTTGTGCAGGAGGCAGATGGAGTTACTATCTACGCGGGGGGAGATGATGTCTTTGCCCTTGCCCCCCTGGAGGGGGCTCTCAGCCTGGCCGCCGTCCTCCATGAAGCCTATATCGAATCCTTTCAGAACAGGGCCGGTATCCCGGCCACCATTTCCGGCGCCCTGATTTTTGCCCACTTCAACGCCCCGCTGCGGCGCCTCTTTCAGGAAGCCCACCGGCTCCTGGATGAAGTTGCCAAGGGTCAAAAAGGAAGGGATAGTCTGGTTGTTACCGTCTGGAAAACAGGTGGTCCTGTCCTCACTTGGGCTGCTCCCTGGGGGGTTCTCAGGGAGAAAAGCGGGACAAAAACCATTATCGAAGAACTGCGGGAAGATTTATCCGATCCCGAAAAAGGCAAAGGCTACAGCAGCAGCTTCTTCTACAACATGCGCCACCGCTTTAGTGTTTTAGAAAAAGAACACGGATTAGACACAAAAGGCGTCGATCCGGTCAAGCTCTTAACAGCCGAATATCTTAAAAGCAGGGAAAGGGAAGTAACGGTGGAGGTTGCGGAAGAAAGGATAAAAAAACTGCTGAGGGCTTGCTACCCCGCCAGGCGGGCTGAAGATGGCGAGATAAAGAAAGAAAAAAGACTGCAAGTTGACGGCGCCCTCCTGGCCAGGTTTTTGGCCGCCAATTGGGAGGAGGTGTAAATATGGGGGCGATGCTGTGGGCTTTCGGTTCACTTGACACCTTTTTCTTCCGGGATGGAACCCCTTATAACGCGGGGGAGGGAGGTGCCACAGGTATAAAAAGTGCCTTTCCCCCCTATATGACCACCCTCCAGGGGGCCATCCGGACAGCGCTGGCCATGGGTCAGGGCTGGACGCCATCCCGGCCCGAAGGCTGGCCTGCAGAACTGGGTGGTCCAGATGATTTAGGTGATCTGCGCCTGCAGGGCCCCTACCTGCGCTATATGGGCAGATATCTCTTTCCCCTTCCTTTGGTTGTGGTAAAGGGCAGCTGGAAAAAAGAAAAGGTGTACACCCGGCTGGTGCCGGGCGGGGAGGCGGACTGTGATCTCGGGCGTATACGGCTGCCTGCCCTTAAACAGCCGGTGGAGGGGGCCAAAACCCTGGAGGGCGCTTTCGTTACCCAAAGGGGTCTTGAAACAATACTTGCCGGCGGTGTGCCCGAATCTGATGAACTTTATTCCCATAGGGGGGATGAAGGGGAGGATAACCAGCGGCAGCTCTGGCACCGGGAGCCCCGGGTCGGCATAGGAAGGGATGCCAATACGCGCACTGCTATTGATGGTCGACTCTATTCTATAGAACATATACGGCCAGACCCGGATTTATCAGTTGTGGTACGAGTGGCCGGCCTTCCCGCCGGCTGGCACCAGGCAGTGCCCAAGGTGATCCCCCTGGGTGGCGAAAGACGGGTGGCCCGGGTTGAAATCGAACCCGATGCGGGAATTTTACCGGAGATGGGCAAGCTTGAAAAAAACGGGGACAAGCTCCGTTTTACCGCCACCCTGATGACACCCTATAGGGGCAGGGACAGGGAAGAGGTGCAGAGATGTATACGCGGTGGTCCTCCTGGTATACCCGGCCAGTGTATTTCCGCCTGCATAGGCAGGGTGGGACAACTGGGAGGTTGGGATCTGGTACGGCATTATCCTCGCCCATTACAGCCCTTGCTTCCTGCTGGAAGCACGTGGTTCTATGAAGCTGACCCGGCAGCTTTGCCTGATGTCAAGAAAGTGCATGGGCGTTGTGCAGATTCCCTTGGTTTCGGCCAGATCATTATAGGCAGATGGGAGGAGAGAGTATGAAGGGTGCTTTGATTGGTTTACTGGCGGAGACAAGTCTACACCCGGGCTCGGAAGCAACCGGCGGGGTTATAGACCTGCCCGTGGCCCGGGAAGGTCCCACCGGCTTTCCGGTAATCAATGGTTCCAGTCTCAAGGGTGCCCTGCGGGACAAGGCAGAATTGCTCTGGGATGTTTCCCAGGTTGAGGCTGTTTTCGGTAAACCCGACGGGGCCGGCGGGGTGGCGGTGACTGATGCCCGGCTCCTGCTCCTTCCGGTTCGTTCTCTGACCAGTCACTACCGGTGGGTCACTTCCCCTTTTCTCTTGGAACGGTTCCAACGGGACTGTGCTTTGGTGGGGTTGAAGACAGACTTTAACGTGCCAAACCTAAAAAGCGAAGAGGCACTAGATGGGCAGGGAGGGAAATTGTTCCTGGAGGAACTTTCCTTCACAGTGGCAAAGGATGAAGGGCTGATCAGGAAACTGGCAGATACCATTGGCCCCCTCTGCCTGCACCAATCGGTGCGAGAACGACTGAAGGATCAACTGGTGCTCATCAGTGATGACGACATGAAACATTTCGCACTGACTGGTCTGCAGGTCAATGCCAGGAATGAACTAGACAAAAGGACAAAAACCAGTAAAAACCTCTGGTATGAAGAAACGATCCCGGCCGATAGCCTCTTTTACAGTCTCATTATAGCAAGTCCCCGTCGTGATGGGTGTGAACTGGCCTTTTTGCAGGCAGTGTTCACAGAAAGCCCTTATCTACAAGTTGGCGGTAATGAAACTATCGGACAGGGATGGTGTGCGGTGTCCTGGCTGGAAGGAGGGAAAGAAAGATGACCCAAACTTTAGCCCAAAAAAGGGCTGCCGATGCCTGGCAAAAAACCCGGGAGTTACTGCAGCCCAAGAATGAGGACTTTAATGACAAGTATGCCTCTTACACGGCCAGCCTCCCGGCCACTATCCAGATGTGCGGGCTGGGGCAGGCGGCGGCCACCCTGCTGTCGGCCGCCAGGGGAAAAGCCGATGCCCACAAAAAGCTCTATGACAACCTGTCCAACTGGCTCTGCCGGGATGAAAAGGAGGCGCCGTACCGGGGGGCCAACGACCTCATGGAAGCCATTGTGAACAATGATCGAGATGCCTACCTGCGGGCCCAGGCCGAGGCCCTGGCCTGGCTGGAGTGGATGAAGAAATTTGCCACCGCCTATCTGAAGAAGCCGGAAGGGGGAGAAGGTGGTGACTAGAGACAAGATTGGTACACCCCTCTATAACACAGCTAATCCCCCGCCCCGCCTGCCGGCCAAGGGCAATGCCGGGCTCTGGTATGATAAATTCTGCAATCAATGGAAGAATGGTTGGCAGCTTGAAGCCGGGGACAAATTGAAATGGATAGAAGAAGTATCCAGGGTGGGTGATAGTTCGCTCCTGGAAGAAAAGTGGCAGCGCACAATCCGGCTGTTTGAAGCCCTGGGGGGCAAGATCTGTTATTTCCGTACCAGGGGGCGTTTTGTAACAGGCCTGGGCAGGGATAATCCTGTAGAAAACGGCTTTGCCTGGCACTACAATCTGGGAGTGCCCTATCTCCCCGGCTCCTCGGTCAAAGGGTTGGTAAAAGCGTGGGCTGATACTATGGCAGACAATGATGAAGTTGATAGGGAAGTAGTAGAGAGGGTCTTCGGTTCTGACCAGAAAGAAAAAGGAGTGGGAAGCGTGATCTTCTTTCCTGCCCTGCCCCAGGGGCAGGTGACCCTGGAAGCCGATGTCATGACCCCCCATTACGGGCCTTACTACAAGGGGGAAAATGAGCTGCCGGCCGATTGGCACAGCCCTGTTCCCATTCCCTTTCTAACTGTGGCCGGAGAGCAGGTGTTCGGATTTCCCCTGGCACCCCGGAGGCCTGCTGCTCAAGGGGATCTGGAGCGAGCAGCCCAATGGCTGGAAGAAGCCCTGGATTGGCTGGGTGCGGGAGCCAAAACCGCCGTCGGATACGGGCGTTTTCGGCGGGATAGGGCCCTGGAAGAAAGGGTGATAAAGGAGCAGAGGGAGAGGATTGCCGCCGCGAAAAGAGAACGGGAGCTGGCGGCCATGTCGCCCCTGGGCCGGGAGATGGAGGAAGACGGTTTCAGCACTGATCCTGACCGTTTTATGGAAGCCATGAGCACAAAATGGCTGCCAAGGTTGGATGATGAAGGGTTGGCTCCGGAGGAACGCAGGGAAATTGCGACCCTTTTGGCCCGTTGGCATCAGGAAAACAGACCCGGACAGTGGAAAAAGCCTAAAGGTGAGAAGGCCAAGAGAAGGGTAGGGATCATAAAAAAATTTTTAGGAGAAAACAAAAGCTGGTATGATTGCAGGGGGTGAAAAAAAGTAATGGCCCGGATCGTTTTGGGTTCCATCGGCTTAAGTAAGAAATATCAAGAAGTTAATTACTTTTGGCCGGAGGAAAATAAAGCATACAGGACAAAATATTTCCTCGAAGCTGTAGTCAATTTATTCCAGCCAGACAAATACTATGTTTTCTGCACTCCACAGATTCTCAAGTGGGGTGTCATCAATGAACTTAAAAATTGTTTGGGCGATGTTGTAAAAGAGGTTCCCATACCGGAAGGGCGTTCAGAAGAAGAATTATGGCAGATCTTTGATATCTGTGTTGCCCAAGTGGCAGAAGGCGACCAGATTATTCTGGACGTAACCCATGGATTTCGCAGCCTCCCTATGCTGATCTTCGTGGTTGCCGCTTACCTGCGGCAGATGAAACATGTGGTTTTGGAGCGGGTCGTTTACGGTGCCTATGAAGCGAAAGATGAGAATTATAACGCACCAGTCTTTGATCTTACATTAATGGTGGAGCTTATGGATTGGTTCCACGGTTTGGATTCTTTTTCACGTCACGGGGATGCAGGGTTATTGAAGGAATTGATGGCACGGGCTCATGACAAAGGCAGGTTATACGGGAGTGGAGAAGAAGGACCGAAATTATTGAAAAAGGCTGCTCGCAGGTTAGATCAATTATCTTTAGCCTTGCATTTATCCCGACCATTAGAAGCAATAAAAGTTGCAAATCAACTGGTAAAGACCCTGGACGGCATGGAAGAGGAGGTTGCCCGCTGGGCTAAGCCACTGCAGGGAGTTATAGGGCAACTTCGTTGGGAAGTGGCTTCCTTAGTGTGTTCAGAACCACATAAATTGTCCAAAGAAGTGTTAAAAAGTCAGGCAGCACTTATGAAATACTGCATTGAAAAAGGTTTGTACGTTCAAGCGCTTCTTCTCATCCCAGAATGGATAATTAGTTTGGTAATGTTTCTGAGGGGAAATACGGATAATGTAATTAATGATGATCGGAGAAAGGAAACAAGATGTTTATTAAATGCTTTTCTGTACGATGATTTTTCTGAAGTAGATCAGGAACTTTGCCAGTGGTTTCTTGAACTTCCTAGCAGGAAGGATATTGTGTTCAACTGGGAGTCGGTTACAACACGAAATGACTTGGCCCACTGTGGATTTCGTAAACATTCGATAAAGGCAAGGAGAACAAAAGACACGATCAAGAAACTCTATAACAATCTCACTGATTTGCTGTACTTGCTTGAAGAGTAGTAATATCAAAAGGAGAAGAAGTGAGCATATAGGGTTCTGTTGCTTTCACAAGTCGGAGGACTCTTTTAAGAGACTTCCCGGAAATGGCTTGCGCAGGCATTGAGAAGCCCTTTGCATTTATCGGGTGTCGCCTGCTGAAATTATAATGGCCGGTATCTAGGATACTTGAAGTAAGTTCGCGGTTGTCAGTGATTATAAAGATGTGCGAGGGTCGCTGGTGTGCAAAAAACCCTGGAGATCCTCGATCCTTAATTTTCGCACAATAGGAGGTTTTTTTCCATGAAAGGCGAAGTAATTTGTGACGGAAATAAGAGATCCTCGCAATTCCACCTCCGGTCCCTTGCCGCTCAAGGGCTCCCAGCCCCGCAGTCCGAACACCATCTAATTCCCACAGGGAATTGAAAGCCGGTTCTTCCGTAGATGCTACTCTTGCTCTGGCCCAAAGTCCGAACACCATCTAATTCCCACAGGGAATTGAAAGTCCTCTATAGGCCACACCTTGGCTTCTGCTCTTTCTGTCCGAACACCATCTAATTCCCACAGGGAATTGAAAGTTTAACCTTGCGGGAGTAAAGCTGCGCCTTCACTATCCTTGTCCGAACACCATCTAATTCCCACAGGGAATTGAAAGACTCCAGTCCCGGCGAACCTCAACAATGCCATCGGTATGGTCCGAACACCATCTAATTCCCACAGGGAATTGAAAGACGCCATCGGGATGGGGGACTATGACCGTCCAGTGGTCCGAACACCATCTAATTCCCACAGGGAATTGAAAGTAGGCCTCTGAACCAGATGACTCATCACTAAGGCCTTGTCCGAACACCATCTAATTCCCACAGGGAATTGAAAGCCGTTAACCTCGCGCTCCCACTCCGCTATACGCCTAGTCCGAACACCATCTAATTCCCACAGGGAATTGAAAGTAACAATTTACAACCCTTCTCTACTAGTTCCACATGTCCGAACATCATCTAATTCCCACAGGGAATTGAAAGTTAAGATAGTAGATGTTTTCGCCGGCCTTAATCTTAGTCCGAACACCATCTAATTCCCACAGGGAATTGAAAGGTTAATTGAAGGGGGGGAGATGTGATGAGACCACCCGTCCGAACACCATCTAATTCCCACAGGGAATTGAAAGATTACTATCCCAATTTGCCGGAAAGTCGAAGAAAGCTTGTCCGAACACCATCTAATTCCCACAGGGAATTGAAAGAAGGCGAGCTCGCCTGTGTGGGCCCTATAAACAACCAACACTGTCCGAACACCATCTAATTCCCACAGGGGATTGAAAGAAGGCGAGCTCGCCTGTGTGGGCCCTATAAACAACCAACACTGTCCGAACACCATCTAATTCCCACAGGGAATTGAAAGTTGAACAGGGCGAAAGCCTGCGGGTGGTTCAGGAGCTCCGTCCGAACACCATCTAATTCCCACAGGGAATTGAAAGAAGGCTAGTCCTCCACCGGACGGGATTTTCACACGGTGTCCGAACACCATCTAATTCCCACAGGGAATTGAAAGTATCCCGATAGTACGCTCGTGCAAAATATCCTGCTTCGTCCGAACACCATCTAATTCCCACAGGGAATTGAAAGATTAGTCCAATTCACTTTACAAAATTTACTCCAGGTCCGAACACCATCTAATTCCCACAGGGAATTGAAAGGTATCTGCTTGGCTGATGATGGCGTTGCCTAGCCCGAGTCCGAACACCATCTAATTCCCACAGGGAATTGAAAGTTTTTAAAAGTAAAGGCAGAATTGCCGATTTTAAGGGGTCCGAACATCATCTAATTCCCACAGGGAATTGAAAGGCTGTAGCGGATCCTCCCCCATTTCGATTGCATCCTCGTCCGAACACCATCTAATTCCCAGGGGGAATTGAAATCCCGTGTGAGCTCTATAAATAACAAGTACCTCACCTTCTGGTCCGAACACCATCTAATTCCCAGGGGGAATTGAAATATGTGGCCGCGGCGCCAGCCGCAGAGCCGTGGGCGGCGTGTAGGTCCGAACACCATCTAATTCCCACAGGGAATTGAAAGTGCCTCTGCCATAAGCCCCCCACCAACATACCACACGTCCGAACACCATCTAATTCCCACAGGGAATTGAAAGTAAATATAGCTACCATTCTCTTGACGCTTAATGATGTCCGAACATCATCTAATTCCCACAGGGAATTGAAAGTTGTGTAAGTCACAGTAGCGCCCTGAATAACCTTCCGTCCGAACACCATCTAATTCCCACAGGGAATTGAAAGTTAATATCTTCCTTCTTTACTGCTTCCGCCTCCAGGTCCGAACACCATCTAATTCCCACAGGGAATTGAAAGGATGTCAATGTCTCCTGCATTTTAAGCTGTTGATACCGTCCGAACACCATCTAATTCCCACAGGGAATTGAAAGTTTTCCTCTACACCTGTTTCCTGGTCTAAGTATTCAACGTCCGAACACCATCTAATTCCCAGGGGGAATTGAAACGCGGTACGGAGCCCCTCCACAAAGGTGCCCGTCTCGTCCGAACACCATCTAATTCCCAGGGGGAATTATGTTCGGGGATAGAGTGGGGATTTTGGGGCATCGGGGGGCAGGCTTGGTTTAGCAAAAATGATTTGACTGACGAAAACATTGCCCAAACCTTGGTGAGGTGATAATTTGTAATCATCTAGCCAATCCTTATTATGGAGAGCATAGTAGCTCTTCTTTTTCGCTTGAGAAGCATCTTAATTTCTACATGAAATTGAAAATATTGGGTTGTTTATGTTATTTAAAAAGTTGATGCGATAAGTGGGTGATTAATAGGACGAGGGAAGGAATTCGTCTATTAAAGTCAAAATAGTAGTTATAGAATGAAAATAATGTTATTGTTTTTCAAACTATCCTGGGAAACTTAAGTCAGATGAATAAGTTGAAATAGTGGCGAGCTGGGTAATTCCTGCAGGTAATAGTGAAGGAGGTGAGAAAGGGAAATCTGAACATTCTAGCTTAGCTCAAGGAAAGGAGGGAGAAGATGACGCTTCGGAGGAATGTTGTTACTGGTGCCCTACTGCATGATATCGGTAAACTGATTTACCGTTCTCTGTCGGGAAATGATATCAAACGTAGGTGGCGGCACCAAGAAATAGGTGCACTATGGGCTAAAGAAGCAGGTTTTCCAGATGATGTTGTGCAAATAATCAGAAGACACCATTTTCTAAGAAGAAATGATCCAAAATATGCTGAGTTATCACCCGAAGCACTGGGCGATGAAAAACTAAGCCTTGTTAACACCATTTATGTAGTGGCACATGCCGACAGCATTGCTGCTGGGATGGAAAGGGAAAGAGTTGGTGGAGATGGGTATTTTGATCCGGAATGTATGTTGTCCCCGGTTTTTAAAGATGTTGTTTTAACTGGCAAGGAGCCTGTGAGGGAAAAACTGGTCTGGAAGCCGAAGAAGGCAACCGACTATAATTATCCCAAGGCTGAAAGTGAGGTAGCAGCCGGGATCTCAGGATTGTATCGGGAACTATGGCAGGAACTTAATGGTGAGTTGATGCAGGATCCGGCCGGTATTGCTGAAGACACACTGCTTCTATTGCTGCAAAAGTACACCTTTTTTGTTCCAGAGCACACCTATGTACGGGAAGAACTGCCTGATACATCTCTTTACCACCATCTCAAGACTACGGCTGCCGTAGCGTGGTGCACTTACCAGTACCTGGTCGCCAATGGTACCTGCTGGGAAAGAGAAGACCTGAGGGCGGCAATTGGGAAGGAAGATGAGCAGCGCTATCTTTTAGTCGGAGGCGACCTGTCGGGGATTCAGAATTTTATCTACACCCTGGCCTCCAAGGGAGCCTTGAAGACGGTGCGGGGGCGGTCCTTTTACCTGG
>Ga0209537_1003173_pt1 | contig 15352 bp, 14 predicted proteins | sample BioPla4DNA1_FD_187698 | JGI IMG/M metagenome (GOLD analysis project Ga0209537, IMG submission 187698) | Biogas fermentation microbial communities from Germany - Plant 4 DNA1 (SPAdes) (version 2) | ecosystem: Engineered > Bioreactor > Anaerobic > Digestate | place: Bielefeld, North... | reverse complement strand
GCGCATAATATAAATAAAATTCATAGAAAAATCCAAGCAGGCCGAACTGGACAACATTTATTTGAAATAAAGAAAACTGCATAATTAATTTTAAAAAAGTCTTTTTTCTTAGGCTTATTAAAGTGCGCCTTTTTTAAGAAATAATTTTATTTTGTCAGCAAAGATTCGAATCTTCTCTTTTTATTGAAAAATAGGAGCTGTCGCTAGCGTTTTTTTCACCCGCTAATGCGACAGCCCCATTTTTTATTCTAACACCAAATTATTACTTTATAAGGAGCAGTTTGAGCAGGAATGCTCCTAGTGCTAGTACCATATACAACAATTAAGTTCCTATTTGCTGGACTTCTGGAAAAGCTTTGGTTATTTCTTAATAGTAACCTAGTACATGGACAGATATTTATTTTTAACATTCCATCACTGCTAGTTAAGTTAGAATTAAAATAATCTACTTTTACATTTTGATGCGAGCTATCCTTTACTACAATAAGTGCTCTATATTGTGGCGGATAAATAAGTGGAACTGGTGCGTTACCATCATAATAACCAGTAATTTTATCCCCCACAAAAACCATCTCATTATCTAGAAAATATGTGTCAGGAGATATAATAAAATTAACTATTTCCTGCATGTCATTTTCTAAAGTAATTAGTTTGTAGCAGCCTGCATCAATATCATCTTCACTTACAATAAAATCAGTAATAGCAGTTATTGTACCATGGAAAAATCTGAAACTAATATTAACTCTTTTGTATAAGTTATTTTTATACAATCATATCCCTTCCTACAAATAATTCTATTTCAATTTATGTGAAATTTAACAAAGTGGTGAACATTACTATATAAATAGGATAAATTTAACTTCAAAAAATATTAATAATTCGGTAAAGGTTTTTGTTAAAAATTAGAATTGACATTGAATTTTTAAAAAACTATAATTTAATAGTATTTTATTTTAGATGAGATTAAATATCATTTTTATTGTATTAGGAACAAAGGTGTGTAATGTGAAAAGGAATGTATCAATTGGTCATGAAATTAAAGTTCTTTCAAATTTAATAAAAAGACATATTTGTAACTGTCATGTTAGGGGGAGCTGCGGAAATCTTACTGAAATACAAGGTTTGATTATAAGATATTTACATAGTAATATGTCAAAAGATGTATTTCAAAAGGATATTGAAGAAAAATTTACAATTAGGAGATCTACAGTAACTGGCGTGCTTCAATCTATGGAAAGGAATGGCTATATAATAAGAGAAACAGTACCATATGATGCAAGATTAAAGAAAATTGTTTTAACAGAGAAAGCTATTAATTTACATGATCAGGTTATGCTGGAAATAGAGGAATTTGAAAAAAGGATTACCAGAAATGTTTCAGAAGAAGAATTAGAAATTTTTATTCAAATCTTAAATAAATTTAAAAGAAATTTGAAATGATTTTTTTATACTTACATTGTTAGGGGGCTAACAGTATGTTGCCTAACAATTTTTTATGGAAAGATAAAAAATAAATTAATAAAAAAGGAGACTAAAATATGATAAAACTGTTGAAATATTTAAAGTCAAAGGATTGGATTTTTATTTTTATAAGTTTGCTATTTATAGTATGTCAAGTGTGGTTAGATTTAAAACTACCTGATTATATGTCAGATATAACAGCTTTAATTCAAACTCCAAATGCCGAAATGATTGAAATTTGGAAGGCTGGAGGCAAAATGCTTGTTTGTGCTTTAGGAAGTTTAATAGCCAGCGTTATAGTTGGATATTTTATTTCAGGTATAGCGGCAGGCCTTTCAAAGACCTTACGTTCTAATATCTTTAGAAAAGTAGAAAGCTTTTCAATGCATGAAATTAATCAGTTTTCAGTTCCAAGCTTAATAACTCGTTCAACAAATGATATAACTCAAGTGCAAATGATAATAGCTATGGGTCTTCAAGTATTAATAAAAGCTCCAATTACAGCTGTTTGGGCCCTAGGTAAAATATCAAGTACGAGTTGGCAATGGACAACAGCAACAGCGGTAGCAGTAGTAGCATTATTAATAGTTGTATCTGGATCATTCTTATTAGCATTACCAAAGTTTAAGATAATTCAAACTTTAACTGATAATTTAAATAAAGTGGCTAGAGAAAATTTAACTGGTATTAGAGTTGTTAGAGCCTATAACGCAGAAAAATATCAAGAAGATAAATTTGAAAAAGCAAACGATGAAATAACAAAGACAAACTTATTCACAGGAAGAGTAATGGGGATACTAATGCCTTTTATTCAAATAATAATGAGCGGTCTTAGTTTATCAATATATTGGATAGGTGCTTACTTAATAAATGATGTATCTATACAGAATCCAGCTGATGTTGTTAATAGATTTTCAGTATTTAGTGATATGGTTGTATTCTCATCTTATGCAATACAAGTTGTTATAGCATTTATGATGCTGGTTATAGTATTTATAATGCTTCCAAGAGCGCAAGTTGCTGCAAATCGTATTAATGAAGTTTTAGATACTCCTCTTACAATAATTAATGGAACTCGTAAATCAGATGAAGAGGCTCAGGTTGGAGAAATTGAATTCAAAAATGTATACTTTAAATATCCTGATGCAGAAAGTTCAACTGATTATGTATTAGAAAATATAAACTTTAAGGTTAATAAGGGAGAAACTATTGCATTTATTGGAGCTACTGGTTCTGGAAAATCAACATTAATTAATTTAATTCCAAGATTTTATGATGTAACTTCAGGAGAAGTATTAGTCAATGGAGTTAATGTTAAAGAATATGATAAAAATTATTTAACAAATAAAATAGGATATGTTTCACAAAGGACAGTAATGTTTAGTGGAACTGTAGAATCAAATGTTTCTTATGGAGATAATGGAAAAGAAAAATTAGGAATAGATGCTGTTAAGAGAGCTGTTGAAATTGCTCAAGGTAAAGACTTTGTTGAAAAACTTGAAAAGCAATATGAAAGTGAAGTAGCTCAAGGAGGAACAAATCTTTCTGGAGGACAAAAACAAAGACTTTCAATAGCTAGAGCTATTCATAGAGATCCAGAAATTTATATTTTTGACGATTCCTTCTCAGCTTTAGACTATAGAACTGATAAAGTTTTAAGAGCAGTCTTAAATAAGGAAACTAAAGGAAAGACTAAACTTATAGTAGCCCAAAGAATAGGAACAATTAAGGATGCTGATAAGATAGTTGTTTTAGATGAAGGAAAGATCGTTGGAATAGGAAAACATAAGGAACTTCTAAAGACTTGTGAGGTATATAGAGAAATAGCATACTCACAACTTTCAAAGGAGGAACTTGAAAATGAGTAAACACATGGGACCAGGATCACAGGGAAAACCACAAAAAGCAAAAGACTTAAAAGGAACATGGATTAAACTTTTAAAATATTCAAAAGCTTATATAGTATTTATAATTATAGCAATTATCTGTGCTATAGGTGGAACAGTATTTACAATAATTGGACCAGATAAATTAAAAGAAATTACTAATGTTATCATGGAAGGCGTAATGACTGAAATCAACCTTGATAAGGTTGGAGAGTTGGGTATGACGCTTGTTATTTTCTATGTATCAGGAGCTATACTTTCTTATGGACAACAATTCATATTAACAACAGTAACTCAAAGAGTAGCTAATAAGTTACGTAGAGATATTTCAGAAAAAATGAATAAAATTCCTTTAAAATATTATGACTCAACAAGTCATGGAGATATTTTAAGCCGTATTACAAATGATGTAGATATAATAGGACAAAGCATGAATCAAAGTATAGGAACTTTAGTTTCAGCCGTATCCTTATTTATTGGTTCTTTAATAATGATGTTTAAGAATAATGTAACTATGAGTTTAGCGGCTATTGTAGCTACAATAATTGGATTTATTCTTATGACAGTTATTATGGGGAAATCACAAAAATATTTCTCAGCTCAACAAAAGGAGCTAGGACAAATAAATGGACATATTGAAGAAATATATTCTGCCCATAATATAGTAAAAGTTTATAATGGTGAAAAGGAAGCTATTAATAAATTCGAAGAAATTAATGAAAGATTATTTGATAGCGCAAGAAAATCACAATTCCTATCAGGACTTATGATGCCTTTAATGGCCTTTGTAGGTAACTTTGGATATGTAGCAGTTTGTGTTGTTGGAGCTTTACTTGCCTTTGATGGAAAAATAGAATTTGGTGTAATAGTTGCCTTTATGGTTTATGTTAGACTATTTACACAACCATTATCACAAATGGGTCAGGCAGCAACAAGTTTACAATCAGCAGCTGCAGCAGGTGAAAGAGTATTTGAATTCTTAAAACAAGCAGAACTTGAAGATGAATCGCATAAAACTAAGCTTTTAGAAGATGTTAAAGGTGATGTTGAATTTAAGAATGTTAAATTTGGATATAATCCTGATAAGCTAATCATTAAGAATTTCTCAATGAAAGCTAAGGCAGGTCAAAAGGTTGCTATAGTTGGACCAACTGGAGCTGGTAAGACTACAATTGTTAACTTGCTTATGAGATTCTATGAAACAAATTCAGGACAAATTTTAATAGATGGAGTAGATACAAAAGCTATTACAAGAGAAAATGTTCATGATTTATTCTGTATGGTACTTCAAGATACATGGCTATTTGAGGCTTCAGTAAGAGATAATATAGTTTATAACAAAACTGGAGTAACAGATGAAGAAGTTGTAAATGCTTGTAAGGCAGTTGGTATCCATCACTTTATAATGACTTTACCTCATGGTTATGATACTATACTAGATGATAAAACAAATCTTTCAGCTGGACAAAAACAACTTTTAACAATTGCTAGAGCAATGGTAGAAAATGCTCCGCTTTTAATATTAGATGAAGCAACAAGTTCAGTAGATACAAGAACAGAATTATTAATTCAAGAAGCTATGGATAGACTTACAGTTGGTAGAACATCTTTCGTTATTGCTCATAGATTATCAACAATTAAGAATGCTGATTTAATCTTAGTTATGAAGGATGGGGATATCATTGAAAGTGGTAACCATAATGAATTACTAGAAAAAGGCGGTTTCTATGCAGAGTTATATAACAGCCAATTTGAACAAGTAGAAGCATAATTTTTAATATCTTATTTATAATAAACTATATCAAAGTGAACTTATCGTTACTTTGATATAGTTTATTATTTTTAGAAAACCGCGCTTTAGACGTGGTGTTCAAAAAGGCTTATAGTTATGCCTAAGACAAAAAACTCCTTCTGTATAATAAAATAGCAGTCTGGCAACTGCACTTACATATCAGAAGGAGGATATCATAAATGAATGATGTAGATAGTTTATCACATACAAAGTGGAAGGGCAAATACCATGTTGTATTTGCATAGAAATATAGAAGAAAAGAGACTTGAGGTAGGAGCAATACTTAGAAAATTATGTGAATTGAAAGGCGCAAATATAATAGAAGCAGAAGTTTGTAGCTAGTCCATTGTAGGAAGATAAATTATCTGAACAACTTACAATGGAATATATAGACCTGTTTATGGTTTGCAAGTAAAGGAATGCATGTGTCAGATCGAGGGTAGGCCTTTAGGGCGATGCCAATAATAAAGAACTAGGCCTGAAAATGTAAAACTACCAGCTTGGCTGGTGGTTTTTTTGTATATATTATATATATAAATAAAATATAATTAATTGGAGAAATTATTAATGCATTCAAAATAGCAAAAAAGATAGTCATATGCTTCCTTCATATGACTATCTTTTAAGAAATATCTTTATTTTTTATTATATTGCAACATTTCTTTTTTCTAAAGTTAGGTTACCATTTTCTATTCTATATATAGTATCAACTAAATCTAGAACTCTTTCATCATGAGTAACCATTAAAGCTGCCTTATTATACTTTTTAATTTCATCTCTAATAGTTTGAACAACTTCTCTACCACGAGGTCCATCTAAACTTGCAGTAGGTTCATCAGCTAAAATTATATCAGGTTTATTCATAAGTGAACGAGCTATTGCGACTCTTTGCTTTTCTCCGCCTGATAGTTTTTCAGGATAATAGTTTGTTCTATGAGACAATCCAAATTCTTCAAGTAAAGATTTAGCATAGTTTTCACTATCTTTATCATTTTTCCCAGAGAGTAGAGGGACTAATTTAAGTTGCTCTAAAACAGTTAAATAAGGTATTAATTGATGAGATTGAAAAACGAATCCTATTTGATTACGTCTTATATCCTCTAATTCTTTCTTACTCATTTTAGTTATGTCATTTTTACCAATTATAACTTGTCCGCTAGTAGCTGAAAGAAGAGCACCGGAAATTGATAAAAATGTACTTTTACCTGAGCCAGAAGGACCTACTATTGCGACAAATTCACCATGTTCAACTTCAAGGTTAATATTATTTAAAACTATATTTTCACTTTCTCCATCAATATAAGATTTTGTAATGTTTTTAAGTTGTAATGCTAAATCTTTCATTAATAATTACCTCCTATTGCTGAAACTGCATCTACTTTTGAAACTTTTTTTATTGAGAATAAACTACTTAAAATCGAAATTATTAAGAACAATAATGAAACCATAAATGCATCTTTAAAACTTAAAACAAAAGGCATACTAGCTGAAAATTGACTTCATCTCTCCCAGTAGCAGTTTTTAATAAATTTTCATAGGTATCAAGGTTTATTATCCCTATAGATGTATGTCCATACATTTGATTTTCAGTAAAACCAACAATAGTAAACTTTAAATCTGTAGAAGCATCTATTAAAATATCTCCTAATTTAAATCCTTCTTCAGTAAGAGAATTATTTAAGATTATTTCATTATTATGTAACTCATTAGAACCTTCAATAACTTCTGGCATTAAGAAATTATTAGGATCTATGGCATAATAAGTTAGATTTATTTTTTTATCTTCACCTTCTTTTGTAACATTGCTCATTTGAAGATTAACTATAGTAGAATCTTTTATAAAATCTGAAATTATTTCAAAGTCTTCTTTTGAAATATTTGAACGAGTTATTAATTTGTCTGATGATTCATCTAATATATAATAATTTGCTTCTGAATTTTCTAAAGTAGCTCCTGTTGCCGCAGCCAAACCTTTAGTAAGTCCAGCTAAAAATAGTACTAAGAAAATTATAAGTATTAGAATAATGAGAATTAAACTGAACTTAGATTTATTTTTTTTAAGTTCTTTAAATGCTAAAAACATAAAATATTACCACCTTTATTTTTTATAATTAATTTTAAAATATTTAATAATAGTTATTCTTTGATAATTAATATTACAAAACAAAAATGTGAATAAATTATGTACAAAAAAACATTGAAAACGTATTATTTTTAAAAAAAGTATGTCAAATTTTAGATAACTTGTTTTTTATATAATATTTTACTATTTTATATCTGCTTATTGAATAAAGCATAGGCTATAGATTGTTTTTTTCACTTGATAGTTTTAGTGATAGTAATTTAATTTGTAATCTAAGTCGAAGTCTTACAAATTAATAAAAAAGACAGTTGAATTCTCAACAGTCTTTTTTTATAATAAATGATACATATAAATCTTAATAATTAATAATTTAATATTAGTAAACATTTTCTAAGAGGTGAATTTTTACAATAGTACAAAATTTAATAAATTCTTAATTCCTGATTCCAATTTTCGCGATTTTATGATAAACTATCTTAAATCATACATCATCCTAATAAAGTGTTAAATTGGGGCAGGCACATATTTAATGATGTAGAACTAATAATATTTGTAAGACAAAAATAAGGGGGCAAAAAAATGAAAGATTTAATTATTAAATTAAACAAAATTAGCTTAGTAAAAAAAATTATAGTAGGCTTAATTATTGGAGTACTTCTAGCAATAACTGTTCCTGAACAGGCAAAGGCTGTTGTAATTCTTGGTTCTTTATTTGTTGGTGCATTAAAGGCAGTTGCGCCAGTTCTAGTACTTTTCTTAGTAACTTCCGCTATTTGTCAGCAAAAAAAGGGACAAAAATCAAATATGAAGTCAATTGTTATACTTTATATTATTGGAACATTTATGGGAGGATTATCAGGAGTAACTGCAAGTTTTCTTTTTCCAGTTAAATTAACATTAACAACTGGAACAGAAAATCTAACAGCTCCGGGAGGAATTATAGAAGTCATAAAAGCATTATTAATGAATATTGTAGATAATCCAGTAAATGCTTTAATAAATGCTAATTATATAGGGATATTATCTTGGGCAATTTTGCTTGGAATAGCTTTAAGAAATGCAAGTGAAACATCAAAAACAATGATAAGCAATGTAGCTGATGCCTTATCTAAGATTGTGCGATGGGTAATTAATTTTGCGCCGTTAGGAATTATGGGACTTGTTTTTGATGCAATAGCAACAAATGGCTTAGAAGCTTTTGCAAGTTACGGAAAATTACTTGCTGTTTTAGTTGGAGCTATGGCGTTTTTAGCATTAGTTATTAATCCAATTATTGTATTCTTATTTTTAAAAGAAAATCCATATCCACTAGTTTTAAAATGTTTAAGAGAAAGTGGAATTACAGCATTCTTTACACGTAGTTCAGCTGCTAATATTCCTGTAAATATGGAACTATGTAAAAGACTTGGCTTAAATAAGGATACTTATTCTGTATCAATTCCATTAGGAGCGACTGTTAATATGGCTGGGGCATCTATTACAATTTCGGTTTTAGCTTTAGCGGCAGCAAATACCTTAGGAATTAGTGTTGATTTACCAACAGCATTTATTTTAAGCGTATTAGCTACAGCATCAGCTTGTGGAGCTTCAGGAGTATCTGGGGGATCTTTACTATTAATACCATTAGCATGCAGCTTGTTTGGAATACCAAATGATATTGCTATGCAGGTAGTTGGGGTAGGATTTATAATTGGAGTTGTACAAGATTCTTGTGAAACTGCAATAAATTCTTCAACTGATGTTTTATTTACTGCAGTTGCTGAATTTACAAATAGAAAAAAAGCTGGAGAAAAATTAAAAGTTAATGAAAGCATTGCTTAATTATAATAAGTAATTATATAAGGAAGCTATAAAAGTGATATGTCCTTTTATAGCTTCCTTTCTTTATTAGTTCTTAGTATAGGTAAATTACAAGAACCAATACTTTCATTACATTTGATAAATTTAACTAATGATTTGTGGAGAAAATTTTTATGTTTATTCCTAAATTAGATGGACATACTATCTTTATAAAAGTAAAAGATAGGAGAACAGTTATGAGAGTAAGACTTGGATACGTGGCAATTTCAAATGTATTAGGAAAAAAGATTACGAGTTCTAGTACAGTAACTTTTGCTAATTATAATAAGATATTATCTGAAGAAAAAAAGTTAGAAAAATTACAAGTGGTGGGTTTATCAAATTTAAAAGCTTTAGAAGAAATATTAAGATATAATATTAAAAATAATATACATTTTTATAGAATAACTTCTGCCCTAATGCCTCTAGTAACTCACCCAGATGTAGGATATTGGGGGCACAGGGAATTATTTAAAAAGGATTTTGAATATATAGGTAAGCTCATTAAGGATGCAGATATGAGAGTAGATACTCATCCAGATGAATTTAATGTTATTAATAGTAATAATCCGAAGGTAGTAGAAAATACTCTAATTAACTTAGCAAGACAAGAAGAATGGTTTGAAGATATGGCTTATAAAGAAGGAAAAATGGTTCTTCATGTGGGAGGTGCTACAGGTGGGAAGGAGGCTGCCTTAGAAAGATTTGCAAGTAATTTCAACAAATTTCCTAAAAAAATTAAGGAGAGATTAATTTTAGAGAATGATGATAAAACTTATACTGCAAAGGAAACTTTAGATTTATGTAAAAGCTTAAATATACCGATGGTTTTAGATATTCATCATCATAATTGCAATAATAATGGAGAAAATATCGAAGATATGTTAGAAGATATATTAAATACTTGGAGAAATGAAACTCTTCCTCCTAAAATGCATTTTTCATCACCCAAAAATGATAATTTAGAAGGAAGAGTAGATAGAAAACATGCAGATTTTATAAATCCTTATGATTTTATTTTTTTTATAGAAATTCTAAAGAAATTCCATAAAGATGTAGATATTATGTTGGAATGTAAGGAAAAAGATGTGGCTTTATTTAAACTTACTAATGATATTAAGGAAATAAAGCCTCAATATCACTGGGAGGATGAAACCACCTTCATTGTAAAATAAATTTATTTAAAGTTTTTCACATAAAGAGGAATATATTTTAACTCTCCATTTACTCTAGTGCTTTCCATGAGAGAAACTTTATCTACTAAGATTGGTAGTTTTTTTAGTTCAATCTCTTTCAATAAATTATTAAAGTCTTCTTTAAGTACTACTTCTCTTCCAATGGTAATATGGGGAGTGAATTTTCTTTCCTCTTTTTTTATATTTATCTTTTCAAGTTCATTTTCAATCTTATCATAAAGTAAATATAGTTCCTTTTCTATTTTTAATCCTACCCAAAGTATTGACTTGCTTCCTCTAGGAAATTTACCTATTTTATTAAAATGCAATTTAAAATTATTATGACCTATTACGGCTTTATCAATGGCTTCTTTAATCTTTTCAATTAGTGTTAAATCAACTTCTCCAATAAATTTAAGGGTTAGATGGAAATTATCCTTAATTGTAAAATTGCCTTTTTCACTTTTAGCTTTTGTAAGATCTTGAATTTCCTTTAAGTAATCTTTTATTTTATCTTGAAATTCTATTGCTATAAAAACTCTCAATTTCTATCAAACTCACTTTCTTGTGTAATTAATCACTATATTATTTATTATAATTATTTTAGATTATTTTATTAAGGTTATATTAAATGATTATTTTGAATTATAAATTAATAATATTAAGGTATTATTTATGGAGGAAGATAGTAAATATAATTATAATCATTATGAAAGGTGATATAAATGACTATTTCCTTCGATGAATTTATAAGTCAGTTGCTAGATAAACCTCCATTATTAATTACTGTACTTCTTACTTTAGGTGTAATTTTAGTTAATGGTTGGACAGATGCTCCCAATGCTATTGCTACCTGTGTTTCAACTAGGGCAATGAAGCCAGTTTCTGCTATATTTATGGCAGCAATTTTTAATTTTGTTGGCGTTTTTTTTATGACTTCAATTAATGCTAATGTAGCGCAAACTATCTATAATATGGTTGATTTTAGGGGAGACTCGCATAATGCGCTTGTTGCTTTATGTGCGGCATTATTTGCAATAGTAGTTTGGGCAACAACTGCCTGGTATTTTGGAATTCCTACAAGTGAAAGTCATGCCTTAATTGCAGGATTATCAGGGGCGGCTATTGCGCTTCAAGGTGGGATTAGAGGTATAAATATTGAAGAATGGGTTAAAGTAATATATGGTTTACTTCTTTCTACTGTTTTAGGCTTTTCTATGGGCTGGATAACTGTAAAATTAGTTGAACATATTTTTCGAGGATTTGATAGAAGAAAAACTAACGGATTTTTCAAAAGTGCCCAAATTTTTGGAGGATCAGCAATGGCTTTTATGCATGGCGCCCAGGATGGTCAAAAGTTTATGGGAGTATTTATGCTGGGAATCTTTTTAGCACACGGACAAGCATCTGTTGAAAGTTTTATTATTCCAACCTGGCTCATGCTTCTTTGTTCATTAGTTATGGGGTTAGGAACCTCTATTGGAGGATATAAAATTATTAAAGCTGTTGGAATGGATATGGTTAAATTAAAACAATATCAAGGTTTTTCTGCGGATCTAGCTGCAGCAGGATGTCTTCTTTTTTCTTCAATAACAGGAATACCTGTAAGTACTACCCACACAAAGACAACTTCAATTATGGGTGTAGGGGCTGCTAAGAGATTAAGCTCCGTTAATTGGTCTGTTGTTAACGAAATGCTTTGGACATGGATACTTACTTTCCCTGGATGTGGCCTTATAGGTTATTTCATGGTGAAATTTTTTGTAATAATTTTTTAAAAAACCTTCTTGCTGAATATACATAATTAATTAGAATTAGGAAAGTATAAAGTAAGAAGGAGGTTATGAGATGATAAGAAATAAAAAAGTTTATGCATTAATTAGCGCTACACTGATGTCAACAGCCTTTTCTTTAGGGACTAGCATTAATATAAAGCCAGTTTCAGCCTATGAAATTAAAAAATTTGCTTCTTTATATATCGAAAATGAAGTAAAAAATGGAGATGTATTAGAAGAAACATTAAATGAATTAATAAATGAAAAAATAATAACTAAAGAACAGGCTGATAAAATTCTTACATATTTAAAAGGTAATTCAAAAAACAGTAATACAAATAATTCGAAAAATGAAAAATTATTTGATGAATTGGTTAAAAATAACATTGTTACAGAAGAGCTGGCAGAAAAAATAAGAGATAGAATGGGCGATAAGATTTTTGTCCATAAAAAAGATGAAATAAGTCAAAAGCTTGATGATTTAATAAAAAATAATACAATAAATGAAGAGCAAAAGAAGAAAGTTTTAAATAAGTTAGAAGAAGCTCATAAAGAAAGAAGAGAAAACTGTAAAAAGTTAAAAGGAATGTCTGATAAAGAAAGAAAAGAATATATTGAAAAAAATAATTTACATAATAAAGATATATTAGAGGAATTACTTAAAGAAGGCGTGATAACTAAAGAACAGGCTGAAGCTATTAAAAAAATAATACCAAGAAATAATATGAATTAATTCTATATAAAATAAAAATCAGTTGATAAATAGGATTGTTGATGACAATCCTATTTTTTTTGAAAGTTAGTAGTAAAAGATAAAAATAATTCATACTGTTATAATATGTAGATTAAAAGTATGTAATTATGAGGGGAGTAGATTAATAAATCATGATCCAAAAGGAAAAGGATTATTTTCAAAGTTTAATTGAATTGATAGAATATTCAATTAAAGCATCGAATTTGCTTAAGAATACTTTTGAAAACTTTGAAGTTAAGGAGCTAGAGAAAAATATAGAGAATATTAATAAAATCACAAAATTAGTAACTGAAAAAAAGCAGGATATATTTATTAAACTAGATAAAGAGTTTATTACACCTATTGAAAGAGAAGATATTATTCAATTAGCCTTTTCGATTAATAATATTACTTATTCAATGAAGTACATTTTAGAAAGAATTTTTATGTTTAATATAACTTATATAAAAAAAGAAGCAGAAGAATTTGCAGCAATAATTTTTCAGTATGTTAATGAATTAAGAAAAGTTATAGATGAATTACGAAAATATAAAAAATCTCAGAATTTACATGTATTAATATCAAAAATTAATAAATCAAGAGAGGAAGCTGATAATTTGTATAAACTAACTATAAAAAAACTTTTTATTTATACAAAGGATCCGATTAAGTTAATGATATGGAAGGATATTTATGAGCAGTTTTATAAATGTTGCAATAATATTATTTTTGTATCATATCTTGTTGAAAATATTATTCTTAAAAATTCATAATTAATACACAAAAGTTAACATAATTCATAAAATATAGTACACAAAAGAATATAAAATGATCTAACTAAGGAGAATTAGATAGCAATGGATAAAATCGATAATAAACTAATCAATGAATTTGAAAAAAAGTTTATGAAGATAATTCAAAATAAAATTATAGATAATGCTAAAGAGGATTTTTCTGATGGGCTTGAAACAGATTATATAGATGAATATGAAAAAAAACTTATGGAAAAGTATGGAGTAAAAGATGAAGTTAAAAGTAAAAATAACTATAAAAGAAGAGCTAAAAATAAAGAAAAAGTTAAGGAAGAAGATAAGAATATAGAAAAAAGTATTTTGGAAGAATTAGAAGAACTAGAAAAAGAATTTATGGGAAAATTTGAAGAGGAAACTGATGAGCAAGTTGATGATAAAAATGTTAAAGTAAATCCAGCAGATCCAGCAACTATTCCTAAGTTTGTTGATCCGCTTAAAATACCAAAGGTTGCAAAACCAGTTATTCCTTATGATAAGGAAAAGAAAAGACCAGCATTATATAAAATGGCGGCAGAAGAAATAAAGCATAGATTTCATAGGGCATTTCCTTTAACAAAAGTTTGGGGATATAATGGAAGTTATCTTGGACCTACAATTATAGCATACAAAGGTATCCCAATTAGAGTTAAATGGATAAACAATCTACCTGATAAACACTTTTTGCCTGTTGATAAAAGTATTCATGGTCTTGAAAAGTTACCAGAAGTTAGAACGGTAGTTCATCTTCATGGGGCTAATGTTAAAGATGATAGTGATGGTCATCCAGAGGCTTGGTATACTAGAAATTATAAGGAAGTTGGTCCGACTTTTACTCGTAAAATTTATGAATACCCAAATAGTCAAAATTCAGGAACTTTGTGGTATCATGATCATGCTATGGGAATTACAAGATTAAATGTTTATGCTGGATTAGCAGGTATGTATCTTTTAAGGGATAGATTAGAGAAAAAATTAAATTTACCATCTGGAAAATATGAAATACCTCTTATTATTCAAGATAAATCCTTTAATGAAGATGGTTCTTTATTTTATCCAGATAATTCTACACCACCAGTTGATTTTCCTAAACCATCAACAGCTTCCTTTTTCTTTGGAAATACTATAGTAGTAAATGGAAACCTATGGCCTTATTTTGATGTTGAGCCACGTAAATATAGATTTAGAATGTTAAACGCATCTAATACTAGAGGTTATACTTTTAAATTAAGTAATGGAGGAAGCTTTATTCAAATAGGTACTGAATTAGGATTATTGGACAAGCCTATTAAAATTGATAGTTTTGATTTAGAACCTGGTGAAAGAATAGATTTTATTATAGATTTTTCGAAATATAAAAATAAAAAAATAACTTTATTAAATGATGCTTTAATTCCTAATATTGATGCAGGAGAAGATATGAAATTTGTTATGGAATTTAGAGTTAAGGCTCCATTAAAAGATGAAGATACTAGCTCTATTCCAAGAAAATTATACCCATATAAAAAAGTTAATCCTCTATTAGCAGTTAAACAAAGAACTTTGCATTTAGATAGTACAACAGATGAATATGGAAGGGTAATGCATTTACTAAATGATAAAAGATGGCATGATCCTGCTACTGAAACTCCGCAATTTGGTGATGTTGAAATTTGGCATTTAGTAAATCACTTTGATTTTACTCATCCAATTCATCTTCATTTAGTTCATTTTGAAATACTAGGTAGAAAATCCTTTGATGAAGCTTTATTTGACGCGGAAGGAAATTATAAATTTGATTTTGAAAGCTTAACTCCGCCTTTGGATTATGAAAAAGGTAG
>Ga0209537_1003165_pt1 | contig 15383 bp, 12 predicted proteins | sample BioPla4DNA1_FD_187698 | JGI IMG/M metagenome (GOLD analysis project Ga0209537, IMG submission 187698) | Biogas fermentation microbial communities from Germany - Plant 4 DNA1 (SPAdes) (version 2) | ecosystem: Engineered > Bioreactor > Anaerobic > Digestate | place: Bielefeld, North... | reverse complement strand
GTGTTACGAGGAATCACCCAAATCACTGCCTTCTCGGCTTAAGATAGATATTTATTAACTAAGACCAGGAGTTTCTCCTACTAAACCTTGACACAGACCAAAGATTATCGAATATTGCCAAACCTATAGGCTTGTGATATATTAATTTTTGGTGATTACACACGCTGCTGGACCGGTTGAGCGGTGCTCACCCGTTGAGTTCTCAGCCGGGATGAAACAGCGGAGGAATGAAACTGAAAGGAGGTATTGAGGTGTCAGTAATTACTATGAAACAGCTCCTCGAAGCCGGGGTGCATTTCGGACACCAGACACGCCGATGGAATCCCAAGATGGCTACCTATATCTATATGGAGAGAAATGGGATTTACATCATTGATCTGCAGCAGACCGTACGCAAGTTCGAGGATGCTTACAATTTTATTAAAAGCGTAGCCGCTGAGGGCAAAGGGGTCTTGTTTGTCGGAACCAAGAAACAGGCCCAGGAGACCATCAGGGAAGAAGCCAACCGCTGCGGCATGTTTTACGTCAATCAGCGCTGGTTGGGCGGTATGCTCACCAATTTCAAAACCATCCGCAAGCGCGTACTCAGGCTCAAAGAACTGGAAAAGATGCAAGCCGACGGGGCGATGGAGGTTCTGCCCAAAAAGGAAGTGGCTCGCTTATTGAATGAGAAAGAGCGTTTGGAACGCTTCCTGGGGGGCATTAAGGATATGGAACGTCTGCCCGGGGCAGTGTTTGTAGTCGATCCGCGCAAGGAGAAAATAGCCGTAGCCGAGGCCAGGAAACTGAACATTCCAGTGGTGGCCATAGTTGACACCAACTGTGATCCCGACGAAATCGATTACGTTATCCCCGGCAATGACGATGCCATCAGGGCCGTAAAGTTAATATCATCCAGAATTGCCGATGCTGTTCTGGAAGGCAAACAAGGGGAACAGGTAAACGCATAAGGAAGAGAGAGGGGTGCTGGTGTTGTTCCGACACCCCTTCTTTGTGACTATAGAGATATTACATGGGTTTAAAGATTCGCCGGAAATAGGAGGAATTGGATAATGGAAGTTACAGCAGCAATGGTAAAGAAATTGCGTGAAAGGACCGGGGCAGGCATGATGGATTGCAAGAATGCCCTGGTAGCCTGTGCGGGGGATATTGAGAAGGCTATCGATGAACTGCGGGCCAAGGGTCTGGCCAAAGCCGCCAAGAAAGCGGGACGGATTGCCAGCGAAGGCCTGGTAATTTCATATATTCACGGCGGCGGACGCATCGGGGTTTTAGTGGAAGTCAACTGTGAGACTGACTTTGTGGCCAAAACCCCGGAGTTTAAGCAGCTGGCTTACGATATGGCCATGCAGATAGCCGCTTCCAATCCCAGATATATCAGGCGTGAAGATGTGCCGGCAGCAGAATTGGAGCGGGAGCGCCAGGTACTCAGGGCCCAGGCCCTGGAAGAAGGCAAGCCGGAGAAAATCGTCGAGAAAATGGTCGATGGGCGCATTGAGAAGTTCTATAAAGAAAACTGCCTGATGGAGCAGCCCTTTATTAAGGAAACCGAAAAAACTGTAGAACAGCTTATCCATGAGCACATAGCCCGCATCGGGGAAAACATCACCGTGCGCCGTTTTGCTCGCTATGAGGTGGGCGAGGGCATTGAAAAAGAAAAAGCTGATTTTGCGGCTGAGGTTATGGCCCAGATTCAGCCCAAATAGACAAAGTGATAGAGCGGGGAGGTTGACGGATTGCAGAGCCCCAAATACAAACGCATCATTCTCAAGCTCAGTGGAGAAGCCCTGGCGGGGGATGACAAATACGGCATTAATCCAGAAACACTGTCCACCATAGCCACTCAGGTCATTGAGGTGGCTAAATCGGGAGTAGAAGTCGCAATAGTGGTCGGCGGGGGCAATATATGGCGTGGGGTGGCCGGCAGTGCCAAAGGCATGGACCGGGCTACCGCTGATTTCATGGGCATGCTGGCGACGGTCATCAATGCCCTGGCCTTACAGGATGCCCTGGAATCGAAGGGCTACTCCACCCGGGTGATGTCAGCCATAGAGATGAGAGAGGTAGCTGAACCGTACATCAGGCGCCGGGCTATTCGCCATCTGGAAAAAGGCCGGGTGGTGATCTTCGCCGCCGGGACCGGGAATCCCTATTTTTCAACCGATACTGCGGCCGCCCTGCGTTCTGCTGAGATAGAGGCCGAGGTAATCCTGATGGCTAAGAAGGTCGATGGGATTTACGACAGCGATCCGGTGGTAAACCCGGAGGCCAAAAAGTTCACCGAGTTGGATTATATCGATGTCCTCAATATGGGCCTGGGGGTAATGGATTCCACAGCTGCCTCACTATGTATGGATAACAACATTCCCATCATTGTCTTTGATTTGAATAAAGAAGGCAATATTCTAAAGGCGGTTATGGGCGAGAAGATTGGCACTTATGTAGGGAGGTAATCCAATTGATCAAGGATATCATCAACGATGCTGAAGAGCGCATGAAAAAAAGTGTAGAACATCTCAGCAAAGATTTAGCCTCATTGCGGGCCGGCCGGGCCAATCCAGCCATGGTGGAGAAGCTCACCGTGGAGTATTACGGGGTCAACACTCCCATAAACCAGCTGGCCAACATAACCGTGCCGGAAGCCAGGCTGCTGGTGATTCAGCCCTGGGATAAATCGATCATCGCGGACATAGAAAAATCCATCATGAAATCTGATCTGGGCATAACCCCCAGCAACGATGGCAATGTGATCCGTATCGCTATACCACAGCTCACTGAAGAGCGGCGCAAAGAGCTGGTCAAAGTGGTCAAAAAGCGGGCCGAGGAGGCCCGGGTAGCGGTGCGCAATATTCGCCGCGAAGCCAATGACATGCTCAAGTCCAGCGAGAAAGACAAGCTGATCTCGGCCGATGAGAGCAAGAAAGGCGTGGATGAAGTGCAAAAACTGACGGATCGCTATGTCAAGAAAATCGATACTGTTCTCCAGGCCAAAGAAAAGGAGATCATGGAGGTATAATGGCGGGTTTTATTTCCAGTCTGATGCGGTTATAATATTGGGTAAATTACTATACCCCCCTAGATGGGGGTATTATCGTTTCGGAGAGAAGGGATTACAGTGGGTGCTGGGAGCGAGGATCTGCCGCGCCATATCGCGGTGATAATGGATGGCAACGGACGCTGGGCTAAAAAGCGTTTAATGCCCCGGACTATGGGGCACAGAGCCGGCATGAGCGCGTTAAAACGAGTGGTCAAGGCAATGGTTGAACTCAATATCCCCTATTTGACGGTTTTTGCCTTTTCCACTGAAAACTGGCGGCGTCCCTCTGAAGAAGTGGATTACCTGATGAACCTCCTGGTTGAATACCTGCTCAAGGAACTGCAGGAATTACACGAGAACAATATAAAAATCAATATACTGGGGGATTATCGCTTATTGCCCCCGCGGTGTCAGACGGAATTGGAAGCCGCTCTTAAGAAAACCAGGAACAACAGCGGTTTGACCTTCAGCATCGCCTTAAATTATGGAGCCCGGCATGAAATCCTGACTGCGGTCCGGAAAGCTGCCGCTGCAGTGGCCAGCGGAAAGATGACCGCCGATACCATAGATGAGGCCTTTTTTTCCTCACTGCTGTTCACCGCCGGATTGCCCGATCCAGACCTGTTGATTCGTACCGCCGGAGAGATGCGCATCAGCAATTTCCTGCTCTGGCAGATCGCCTATACCGAGATCTGGGTGACCAAACGGCTGTGGCCCGATTTCACTAAAGAGGATTTACTGGAAGCCATAGCTGATTACAAGAAACGGGATCGTCGCTTTGGCGGCTTGAGCCGAAGCGAAGCAGGTGAAAAACATGTTTAGAACCAGGTTGATCACAGCCCTCGTCGGTGCGGCTCTGATGATATTCTGCCTCTATCAGGGGGGGATCTGGTGGAGCGGACTGTTTCTTGTGCTGGCCCTGGTAGCTTTTTATGAATACGCTGATATGCTGCGGCAAAAAAATATCCCGGTACTGTGGCTGCCGGGCGGTGTACTGCTCATCCTCTTATGGGCGTCTCCGCTTCTGGCTGAAGAGTGGATTTGGGCAGGTCTTATGGCAGTGAGCTTGATGGTGGTGGCTGCGGGGATTTGGTTTTATCCCCGCCTCACTGTAGCCGAGCTGTCTTTAAATCTTTTCGGACCGGTTTATCTGGGCTTGACCCTGCAGTATTCATTGCGCATCTTGAATCTGCCCGACCCTTTTATGATCATGCTTTTGGCCTTATTGCTCACCTGGGCCAGTGATGTGGGGGGGTATGCCCTGGGTTTGTTATGGGGGAAACGCAAGCTGGCCCCTCAACTGAGTCCCAAAAAAACCTGGGAAGGCGCTCTGGGCAGTGTGCTGTTTTGCCTGGCAGTTGCCCTGCTGTACCTGCATTTTACTGCGCTAGCCCCGCAAAAGGGCGCATATCTTATAATACTAGCACTGTTCGCCAGCCTGGCAGCTCAGATGGGTGACTTATTCATGTCCGCCATCAAGCGCTATTTTGGGGTAAAGGACAGCGGGTTCATAATCCCGGGACACGGGGGAGTTCTGGATCGTTTTGACAGCTTTCTCCTGGTACTGCCACTGGTATATTACGGCTGTTATTTTTTGGTGTAAGGCCGGCCCAGCATACGTGAAGGAGGGTGGCACATGGACCCGGAATTGCTCAGATATACAAAAACCTTCGTAAAGCTGGCCATAGTCGTTCTAATCCTGGTCATAATCTATCTGTTCATGTCGGTTGTGGCTCCTGCCCTGTTAGCTTTTCTGGCGCGCCTGCCTGAGGTTTTCTTGCCTTTTATCATCGCGGTCTTTTTAGCAGTATTGATCGAGCCGGTGGTGGTGTTTTTTGAGGTAAAACTGAGGTTCAACCGCGCTTTGGCTACAGCCTCCAGTCTGGCCCTGGTGGTAGGGGCTTTTATCTACCTGGTTTCGCTGGTGGTCTCGGTGGTAATAAACGAGATAACCCGGCTGTTCCCGCTGGCAGTACATTATTCGGAACAGGTGGTAGCGCAGCTCATCGACGCCATCAGCAATTTTCAATGGTTTTATGTGCAGCTCAACCTGCCCCCGGCAGCTCAGACAGCGATCGAAAACAATCTGCAGAAGGCGGTGGATGTTTTATCGGGCTTGATGAACAGCACTGTTGACGGGCTGACCCAGTTTTTGTTAATGCTGCCGGGATTTCTGGTCCTGGTGCTGATCACCACCGTGGCCACTTATCTGATTATCAATGACCGCTCCACGATCAGGAACTTCATTTTGAGCAATCTGCCGGGCAGCTTCCGTTCTCCCACCAACAATGTGGTAACCCAGTTGTTCCAGGCTTTGACCGGCTTTGCCAAAGCGTATGGCATTCTCATCACCATAACTACCATAGTCACCATGATAGCTCTGAAGCTGCTGGGTATTAAATATATCCTGACCATAGCCCTTTTGGTAGGATTACTGGATATCATGCCGGTACTGGGCCCGGGGCTGATATTTCTGCCCTGGTCGGCCTATAATATACTGGCCGGCCATACCGGCCTGGGCATAAGCCTGCTGGTTATCTACCTGCTTATTTCCGGTGTGCGCCAGGTTCTGGAACCCAAGATAGTTGGTGATAACATCGGGCTTCATCCCCTGGCTACACTGATATCCTTATATGTAGGCCTGCAGTTGGCCGGAACTATCGGACTGATACTGGGACCGGTGCTCCTGGTCATCCTGATTGCCTGCCACCGGGCGGGTCTGCTGGATCGTTTCGATTGGAGGAAAAACAATGAGGTCTGAAGGCAAAACCGGGGTGGTGGTACTGGGCTCTACCGGATCAATAGGACGCCAGGCCCTGGATGTGATCGAGCAGCATGGGGATCGTTTCCGCCTGCTGGGTATAGCCGCTTACAACGAAACCGACCTGTTGGAAGAGCAGGTCGCCAGATTTCAGCCCCGGGTAGTAAATGTAACCGATCATACCGCCTATAAGGCATTAAAGGCCAGGCTGCCCGGGGGAACTGAGCTCACTCAGGGAATGCCGGCCATGTGTGAGCTGTCTGCTCTTTCCGGTGCCGATATCGTGCTGGTGGCAGTGAGCGGGGCAGTCGGCATAGAACCGACCCTGGCCGCAATAGCGGCGGGTAAACGCATCGCACTGGCTAACAAAGAAACCCTGGTGGCAGCCGGGGATCTGGTAATGCAGCAAGCTGCACAGCGAGGGGTTATGATCCTGCCGGTGGACAGCGAGCATTCCGCCATTTTTCAGTGTCTGGCCGGTGAAAGAGACCATTTGCACAAGATCTGGCTGACCGCTTCCGGCGGGCCATTTCGCGGCTATTCACCGCAGCAGCTGCGTGATGTGACCGTAGCTATGACCCTCAAACACCCTACCTGGATGATGGGGCCCAAAATTACAGTTGATTCGGCCAATTTGATGAATAAAGGGCTGGAAGTGATCGAAGCTCACCATCTCTTCAATGTGGATTACGACGCTATTGAGGTGGTTGTACACCGGGAAAGCATAGTGCATTCCCTGGTGGAATTCACCGACGGCTCCTTTTTGGCCCATTTGGGGCCGCATGATATGCGTATCCCCATTCAATATGCCCTCACCTATCCGGAGCGTATGCAGAGCAGGGCTGGCCGCCTGGATCTTGCCGGCCTGGGCAGTTTGCATTTTGAAAAGCCTGACCTGGTGAGCTTTCCCGCTCTGGATCTGGCTTATCGGGCCGGTAAGGCCGGGGGAACCATGCCCGCGGTCATGAACGCTGCCAACGAGGTTGCGGTCTCGGCCTTTCTTGGCGAAAAGATAGGCTTTAAGGATATCGTGGAAGTGGCGGCGGCGGTTATGGAAAAACACCGCAAGGTACAAGCCGCGGATTTGGAAACCATACTGGCAGCTGACCAGTGGGCCAGACAGCAGTCAGAAATGATAATTCAGCAGTTAACCGCAAAACGGGTATAATGGTAAATATAGATCGGAATCCGCTATAAGGAGGCACAACATGTCAATTATCCTCACCATCATAGTTCTGGGTGTGCTTATTTTTGTGCATGAATTGGGCCATTTTCTGACGGCACGCCGTATAGGCATACCGGTTTATGAATTTGCCCTGGGATTTGGCTACAAAGTCTTGTCATTTACCAGAAATGGGGTGGAGTATACTTTGAGGCTCATTCCCCTGGGGGGGTTTGTGCGTATGGCAGGGGAAGAACCGGGAGACAATGAAGACCCCAACGGCTACAGCCACCGCACCCCCTGGGAAAAGATAAAGGTTTCGGTTGCCGGACCCCTCATGAACCTTTTGTTGGGTCTGTTGATTTTTATATACAGCTATGCTTTTATCGGCCTGCCTCACCCCACCAACGAACCGGTTATCGGCAGGGTGATAAGCGGTGAACCGGCGGCTATGGCCGGGGTGCAACCGGGAGACCGGGTCCTGGCTATTGACGGGCAGCCCATCAGCACCTGGGATCAGATCACCACGGTGATGAGCCAGAAGCCCGCCGGTGAAAATATCACCCTCACCCTTCAGCGTGATGGTCAGACCTTGAATCTGGAGATGGCGCCGCGTCAGAACAGCAGTACGGGGAACCCTGCCATAGGGGTGATGGGCCAGCTAGTTTACGAAAAACAGGGCATTGTTCAATCAGTAGTCTATGGTTTTCAACAGACCTTTATGCTCACCGGGGCTTTATTGAGCGGCATATGGAGCATTATTACCGGAGCTGCATCATCGGGGGATTTGGCCGGTCCGGTAGGGATAACCATGATGGTGGGAGAGGCCTCGCAGTATGGGGCCATATTCCTGCTTTCATTCATTGCCTTTTTAAGTATCAATCTGGGGATATTAAATCTTTTGCCCATACCTGCACTGGATGGATCCAAGGTGATTTTTGCCCTGGCCGAAATCCTGCGGCGCAAGCCTATCGATCCGGAAAAAGAAGGCTTAATTCACTGGCTGGGATTTCTTCTCCTGATGCTGCTCATAGTCTTTGTTACCTACAACGATATACTGCGCTTGATAAAGGGTTAGCCTATGAGGAAAAAGACTCGTGTGGTAAAACTGGGCAGTTTGCTGATCGGCGGCGGCCATCCGGTAGTGGTGCAGTCCATGACCAGCACCGATACCAGGGATATTGCCGCGACTGTTGCCCAAATTCACCAGCTGGAAAAAGCCGGTTGTGAACTGGTAAGGGTAGCGGTGGTGGACCAGGAGGCCGCACTGGCCATAGCCGAGATCAAGAAGCGTATCCATATCCCGCTGGTAGCCGATATTCACTTCGATTACCGCCTGGCTTTGCAGAGCATCGCTGGTGGATGTGACGGCCTGCGTATCAATCCGGGCAATATAGGGGCCAGGTACAAGGTTCAAGAGGTGGTGAAAGCCTGCCAGGATCGGGGCATACCGATACGGATCGGGGTTAACGCAGGTTCATTGGACAGGGATATAGCCCGGCAATTCGGGGGCGTAAACGCTCGCAGCCTGGTGGAGAGCGCCCTGTCACATGTCAATATCTTAAAGGCCATGAATTTTGATAATCTGAAAATATCCCTGAAAGCCTCTTCGGTGCCATTAACCGTGGCAGCTTATCGCATGATCAGCGAACTGGTCGATTACCCGCTGCACATCGGTATAACTGAAGCCGGCACCATGGAAAGGGGCTTGATAAAATCAGCCCTGGGCCTGGGCATTCTTTTGGCGGAAGGGATCGGGGACACCATCAGGGTGTCTTTAACCGCTGATCCGGTCAACGAGGTATGGGCAGCCTATCAGATCCTGAGTGCTTTGGGGCTGCGCCAGCATGGGGCGGAACTGATTTCCTGCCCCACCTGCGGCAGGTGTGAGATAGACCTGGTTAAAACCGCTACCGAAGTCGACCGGCATCTGCGCCACATCTCGGCTCCGATTAAAGTGGCAGTGATGGGCTGTGTAGTCAATGGGCCGGGAGAGGCCAGCGAGGCCGATATAGGGATAGCCGGCGGCAAAAACCAGGGCCTATTGTTTAAAAAAGGCCAGATTATCCGTAAAATACCAGAAAGCCAGCTTACCGAGGTGTTGCTGGCGGAAATAGATGCACTTTTAGCAAGCAATCAAGCCGAACTTAAATTGCCTGAAAAGGAGGAGGTCAAATAATGCGCTGTTCCCAGTTGTTTTATCCTACCCTGAGAGAGGTTCCCAGCGAGGCTGACGTAATCAGCCATCAATGGCTGTTGCGGGCCGGGTTTATTCGCAGGACCACATCCGGGGTATACACCTACCTCCCTCTGGGCTACCGGGTTATCAAGAAGATTACCGAGATCGTGCGCCAGGAAATGGACCGCGCCGGCGGGCAAGAGGTGATGATGCCCATCGTTCAACCGGCTGAACTGTGGCAGCAATCAGGGCGATGGGATGTTTATGGCGAGGAGATGTTCCGCCTGCGGGATCGCCATCAGAGGGCTTATTGTCTGGGGCCTACGCATGAGGAGATTATCACCACCCTGGTGGATGCAGAGGTGCACTCTTATCGAGATCTGCCCCTGCTGCTGTACCAGATTCAGAACAAGTATCGTGATGAGATCAGGCCGCGTTTCGGCCTGATGCGCGCGCGCGAGTTTATCATGAAAGACCTGTACTCTTTTGATGTCGATCATGAGGGCTTGCAGGTTTCTTATGAGAAAATGCGCCAGGCCTATAATCGCATTTTCCAGCGCCTTATGCTGTCCTACCGCATGGTTGAGGCGGACAGCGGCGCCATCGGCGGCAGTGCCAGCCATGAATTCATGGTTCTGGCTGAAACCGGTGAATCTGAAATCGTCTATTGCGACCGCTGCGAATATGCGGCCAATGTGGAAAAGGCGGTGTGCAGCCCGGTTGCGGTCGAAAAAGCGGCAGAATCCCGGGCTGATGGCGAAATGATCACCATCCCCACCCCGGGCTTAAGGACTATTGCGGATCTGGCTGAGCACATGGGCATCCCGGCACATGAGCAGGTCAAAACCCTTTTTTACAGCGCCGATGGCAAGCTGGTGGCTGCGGTGGTGCGCGGCGATAGGGAACTCAATGAAATCAAGCTAAAAAACGCCCTGGGATGCAATCAACTGTTTATGGCCGACGAAGAGCTGGTACGCGAGCGATGCGGAGCAGGCTTTGGTTCGCTGGGCCCGGTAGGGTTAAATGTGCCTGTATATGCTGATCTGGAAGTGCCATTGATGCCCGGCATCAGCTGCGGCTGTAACCGTGATGATTATCATTACAGCCAGGTGAAATACGGCCGTGATTTTACGGCCACAGCGGTTTTGGACCTGCGCTCGGCAGAGGTCGGAGATCCCTGCCCCCACTGTGAAGGCCATCTCTTAAAAATGCGCGGCATTGAGGTTGGCCATATCTTCCAGTTGGGCTTGAAGTACTCCGAGGCCATGAATGCCACCTATCTTGACAAAGACGGGCGGCAAAAGCACTTTGTCATGGGGTGTTACGGTATTGGGATCTCACGCACCATGGCGGCCGCAGTGGAGCAAAACCACGATCAGGACGGTATCATCTGGCCGATTCCCATCGCCCCCTATCATGCCATCATAGTGCCGGTAAATGCCAATAAATCAGAACAATGGGAGGCCGCCTGGAAGGTGTACAAACAGCTGGAGAACCTGGGAATTGAGGTTTTAATCGATGACCGCGACCAGCGCGCCGGGGTCAAGTTCAAAGACGCTGATCTGATCGGCATACCCCTGCGCATCACCATTGGTCCCAGGGCTTTGCAGGAAAACCGGGTGGAATTGAAGAAAAGATGGGAAAGTGAAACAGAGCTGGTTGATATTGACCGGGTGGCTCTAGAGGTAGCAGGAATAATCAGCAAAGCCAACCAGATCCCGATAGATTTGGATAAATAGAAACAGTGGGTGTAATGGCATGACCATTTATGAGGTTGTCTTTAAACTGGCCCTGGCCGGAATATTGGGCGGGCTGATCGGCCTGGAGCGCGAGAGTTTGAGCCGGCCGGCCGGGCTGCGCACCTATACTCTGGTATGCGTGGGCTCTACCCTGGCCATGATTGTTTCCATCGACATATACCTGCAGTATTACCATACGGTAAACGCCGACCCCGGACGTATTGCCGCGCAGGTAGTCAGCGGCATCGGTTTTCTGGGGGCTGGCACCATCATGCGGGAAGGCACTACAGTGCAGGGTCTGACCACCGCTGCCGGGCTGTGGGTTGTGGCCTGCATTGGCCTGGCGGTGGGAGCCGGGTTGTACCTGCCGGCAGTAGCCACGACCCTTTTGATCCTGTTCGTGCTCATCTATTTCGTTCGTTTTGAACAGCGTTTTACCGGGCGCCGGGAATACAAAGGCCTGGTGCTGGTGGTAGAGGATCGCCCCGGGCAGGTAGGTGTGATCGGATCGCTTCTGGGTGAGATGAACGTGTTGATCAAGAATATTCAGTTGAATCGCCTGGAAGGTAACGATCTGGAGATAGAACTGCTGCTGCAGACCCCTCCTAACACCTCAATTGAACAGGTAATGGAGCGCTTAGAGGAGCTTAAGGACATACGCAGTCTTTATCGCTTGAATTAGCTGATCGCTGGGGGCAGAGGATATTTTGGAGTAGGGGATGAAGATTTTGGCTAAAGGCCTAGACTTTTATGGCTTACTACATAATGATTTTCAATTCTGCCAGGCTGAAGCCTGGCAGGGTGCTGTTTTGCTGAAAGTGGAGGTATACCCAGGGCTAAAGCTGTGGCGGCTCCTGGTGGAAATACAGAAGCCTTTGCCGGCCGACATTTTGGAACAGACCGCTCAATGCCTGCAGAGCTATGTGGATGAAGATATCAGGGTTGAGCTCATAACCCAGCTCGACGATGCCACTCTCTCTACCCTGGTAAGTGACAGCTGGCCTTCGCTTTTGCCGCTGCTGAAACTGCAGGAGTCCGACCTGCGGTGGAGGGTAGAAAACCAGCGCCTGGATCTGATCAGCAGCCACCAGCAGCAATACCAGGAATTGCTGAATATAGAGGCCTGCAGCCTGGTCACGCGGTGGTTTAAGGACAATTATGGGCTGGAGGTAATAGCCCGGATCAGATTGGAAGAAAACCCTGAGCAGAAACAGCCCCAAAAGCTGCAAACCCTTATCCCGGCTGCTGAGCTTCAAGTTTTAAGCTGCGATTCCTTTAAGCTCAAACCCCGTAAAAACGCGTTTAGGGACAAATCCAAATCCAAAGCCACTTTGGTTAAGATGGGGGAATTGCAGGAAGGGCAGCAGAACATCAGGGTTGAGGGGCAGATCTGGCATAAAGAGATCAGGGACATCCGCGGCGGGCGCTGCGCCGTGGAATACTATCTTACTGATTTTACCGGCAGCGTTATCGTCAAACAGTTTTTGAATAAGCCTGAAGACGATAATCTGGCCATCGATCAATGGATAATGGCCTGCGGTGACATACGCTATGATCCCTTTACCCGTGAAGCAGTATTGTTCGCCAGCCTGATTGAAAGCATGGAAGCCCCGCAGCGCCTTGATCTGGCCCCCAAAAAGAGGGTCGAGCTGCATGCTCATACCAAAATGAGCGCTATGGATGGGCTGGTAGAAGTGGAGCAGTTAATAGCCCGGGCTGCAGAGTGGGGCCATGAGGCTATCGCCATCACCGATCATGGATGCGTACAGGCCTTTCCCGATGCATATCAGGCCGCTCGCAAGCACGGTATCAAGGTTATTTACGGGGTGGAAGGCTACCTCTACGAAAACGATATCAAGGAAAAGCCTTATCATGTTATCATCCTGGCCCGCTCGCTGGAAGGCCTGCACAATCTATACCGTTTGGTCACGCTGTCTTATCTGGACCATTTCTATAAAAACCGGCCGCGCATCCCGCGAGCAGAACTCAGCCAGCGCCGCCAGGGCCTGTTGATCGGCAGCGCCTGCCAGGCCGGAGAGGTATTTCAGGCCTTTTTGCAAGGCCTGCCGCAGGAAGAGCTGCGCCGTATTGCTGGATTTTATGATTACCTGGAGATACAGCCCCTTAGCAACAACGAATTTTTGATTGAGCAGGGTGTTCTGCCCGACCGGGAAGCCCTCCAGGAGATAAATCGCCGCATAGTAGCCCTGGCTGAAGAACTGGGCAAACCGGTAGTAGCTACCGGGGATGTGCACGTTCTGGAGCCTCATGACGGCATACTGCGCGCCATCATTCAGGCTGGGCAGGGTTATGATGATACTGAATCCGATCACCCTCTTTACCTGCGCACTACCGAGGAGATGCTGGCCGAGTTCGCCTATATGGGTGGAGCAGCGGCCCGGCAGGTGGTAATAGAAGACCCTAACCGGATTATGGCCATGGTGGAAGCGATACAGCCGGTTCCGGATGGCTTTTATCCCCCGCAGATAGAGGGCGCCAGTGAAGAGATCACCGACCTGGCCTGGAAGCGCGGCCGGGAGTTATATGGCGACCCCTTGCCGGAGCTGGTGGAAAAGCGCATCACCAAAGAGCTGCGCTCCATTACCGGGAACGGCTTCAGCGTTTTATACCTCATCGCCCACAAGCTGGTCAAGAAGTCAAATCAGGACGGTTATGTAGTGGGTTCGCGCGGTTCGGTAGGATCTTCGCTGATAGCTTATCTGACCGGGATAACAGAGATTAACCCCTTAGGGCCCCACTATTTGTGCCCGGGTTGCAAATATTCGGAGTTCGTCACCAGCGGGGTTGCCTGCGGGGCTGATCTGCCCGACAAAAATTGCCCGGTGTGCGGTATGGAGTTGATGCGCGACGGTTTTGACATCCCCTTTGAAACCTTTCTGGGTTTCGAAGGCGACAAAGTACCGGATATTGACCTCAATTTTTCGGGTGATTACCAGTCCCGGGCCCATCAGTATGTAGAGGAGCTGTTCGGCAGCGAGAATGTTTTCCGCGCCGGAACGGTTTCCACCATCGCCGCCAAAACCGCTTTCGGCTTTGTTAAAAAATACTGTGAAGAACGGGACCTGAATTACAAGAACTCGGAGATTAACCGGCTGGTTAAAGGGATCACCGGGGTAAGGAGAACCACCGGGCAGCATCCCGGGGGGTTGATCGTGGTTCCCAAGGACCGCCATATACTGGAATTCACCCCTTTGCAGCATCCCGCCGACAACAAGGATTCGGGCATTATCACCACTCACTTTGAGTACCATGCCATCGGTGAACAGCTGGTCAAACTGGATATACTGGGACACGACGATCCTACGGTGATAAAGCAGCTGGAAGATATGACCGGGGTCAAAGCCAGCACCATCAAAATGGGCGACAAGACCACCATGCAGATCTTTTCCGGGCTTGAGCCCCTGGGGATTGAGCCGGAGGACATCAACAGCACGGTGGGCACCTACGGCATCCCTGAGTTCGGCACCCGCTTCGTGCGCCAGATTCTCGAGACTACCCGACCCTCCACGGTGTCGGAACTGATCAGGATATGCGGGTTATCCCACGGCACTGATGTATGGCTCAACAATGCCCAGGAATTGGTGCAGTCCGGGGTGGCCAGGCTCAGCGATGTGATCTGCACCCGCGATGATATCATGCTCTACCTGATACAGCAGGGCATGGACCCGCAAAAGGCCTTTAAAATCATGGAAAACGTGCGCAAGGGCAAAGGGGTCAACCAGGAAGAAGCGGAGCACATGCAGCGCTGTTCGATCCCGTCCTGGTATATTGACTCCTGCCGCAAGATCAAATACATGTTCCCCAAAGCCCATGCGGCGGCCTACGTAACTATGGCATTCCGCATCGCCTTTTACAAGGTGCACTATCCCCTGGCTTTTTACGCCAGCTTTTTCAGTGTGCGTGCTGAAGATTTTGAGGCTGAGACCATGCTGGGGGGATACCCGGCAATTCAGAAGCGAATTCAGGAGATTGAAAAACAGGGGTTAAAGGCCAGTGCCAAGGACAAAAAGCTGCTGCCCTACCTGGAGGTAGCTTTGGAAATGCATGCGCGCGGTTTCCGCTTCTACCCGGTAGACATTTACAAGTCTCATGCCACCAGGTTCCAGGTGCAGGGCAATGGATTGTTGATGCCCTTTTCCGCTTTACCCAATGTAGGGGCAGCAGCAGCTCAGAGCATAGTCAACCTCAGAGGGGAGACCCCTTTCCTGTCCATTGAGGATTTGCAGATGAGAACTCATATGAACAAGACCACTTTGGAGATGCTGAGAAAATATGGCGCTTTATCGGGTCTGCCGGAAAGCGCCCAATTAAAGCTGTTCGGTTGAGGGCTGGTTTAGGCCCGCTTTTCCGAAATAAGTAGCTTAGTTAGCGTAAAATTACCCTGGGAGAATGAATAAGGAAAACAAAAAAGAGAATCCCTTCTTTGATAAAATAGTAATTGCGTCAACAAACCACCCATCAAAGAAAGGAGATTCTCTTATGCA
>Ga0209537_1003160_pt1 | contig 15407 bp, 14 predicted proteins | sample BioPla4DNA1_FD_187698 | JGI IMG/M metagenome (GOLD analysis project Ga0209537, IMG submission 187698) | Biogas fermentation microbial communities from Germany - Plant 4 DNA1 (SPAdes) (version 2) | ecosystem: Engineered > Bioreactor > Anaerobic > Digestate | place: Bielefeld, North... | reverse complement strand
GGAATGTCAATAACGGTGCGGCAGTATTCACTTCATGTTACGACCCGCCAGTTTGTCTGCTCTTTTCAGAACATTCCGTAACGCTTCAACGCACAAATTACTTCATACGCTGGTTACTGACTAAGTGGCTGCCCTACCTTTACCACTACAGGACTTTCACCTGTTAGCATCTGCCAGCACATGGTTTGCGCTGATGCCATGGGCATGCGGATCGATCCTTGAAGGATTGACAGGCGAACTGTGGCCTTAAGTCGGTTGTCACGGAGACGGTTCTTATGACAACCTTGTCACAAACTGTGGCCGGATGCTGTAGAGGGATGAATGCAGCCTCCGGATCTATGCGGGCCGGGATATGCATAAGTGGTGACGGACGTTGAAACCATTGACATTTTTGCATATGACATATATTATTTATAAATCCGGCTCATTCTATGAGTACAGGTTTATAGATTGCTTTTTCGGAAGGAGAAGAAGGATAAAAGCCCACAATGGAAAACATCTTATTGATGAGCGACATAATGGAAGAGTTTGATATTTGGGAATTGCCTGATCGGTATGCGTCAAACGAAGAAGAAAAAGGAAGCTGCACGAAAATCCAATATTTTGGCTGGCATCAAGGAAAAGCAGAAGGGCAAAAGAAAAGACGTGAAGGATCCACACTCGCCATATGCCAGCATATCTTTTGTGAATGAAGCTGATAAGCAAAAAGCTGCTTTGTTTTTTGATGACCTGGTACGCCGTATCACGCTGCCGGCAGAAGAAAAAAACGCCTTGATAGAAGACTTCGCAAAAGCATTGGAATTCTATGCCGCCTCCGGGCTCCCTGTCGATGAAGCGCTGGAGCGGCTTGATGCAAAAAATTTGGGCGGGTTTTACAGCCGCCCGTCAAATACCTGGTATCCCCTGGATAATGCCGCAAAAATATATCCGTTTGCCATGAAGCATGACTATATGTCGGTGTTCAGGATCTCAGCATATCTGAAGGAAGATGTTGTGCCGGAGATTCTGCAGATGGCCCTGACTTTTACGATCAAGCGGTTTCCCAGCTTTGCGACTACGGTCAAAAAGGGCTTCTTCTGGCATTATCTTGATGCCACAAAGCGCAGGTATATCGTGGAACCGGAAACGGGCGTGCCCTGTCAGCCCATACGTGTAGGGCGAAGCGGTTCACAGACCTTTCGCGTCCTTTATTACCGGAACCGCATCAGCATAGAATACTTCCACATCCTGACGGACGGAACAGGCGGGATGTGTTTCCTGAAGACGCTTATCGCGGAATACTTCCGGCTGCTTGGTACTGAGTTTGTATGTGACATGGGCGTTTTACCCGTCAACGGCCTTGTATCGCCAGGCGAGGTCGCAAACGAGTTTATAAATATCCGTTCCGAAGGCGTAGCTTCAGGCTTTGTCGATAAAGCTGCCGCGCAATATGGCGGCAAGCTGTCCCGTATAAAACCGTGCCGGGTCATACACTTCAAGATGGATTCCGCTGCCTTGAAGGCTGTTGCCGACAGAAAGAGCGCGACTGTCACAGCGTACATACTGTCTCTTGTGTTTGCTGCAGGAAAAAAGGCTACTGATGAACTGGAAGGCGACTTCAACATCCAGGTCCCGGTAAACATGAGAAAATTCTATCCTTCGGAGACCCTCAGAAACTTCTCCATGTACTGCGGTATCAGGATGCCGCTGGCGGAGATTTCCGAACCGGATGCACTGATCCCGGAGATCATGCGCCAGCTCACAGAGAAAGCCTCCTGCCAGGCTATGAACGAGATGGTTAAGGCAACGAACAGAATAGTAAATGCGATCAGGTTCATCCCTCTCTTCCTCAAGGCGCCTGTTGTAAGGCTGGTATATGGCTTTATCGGGGACAGGGGTTTCAGCAACACGCTTACCAACCTCGGCGTGGTATCGTTGCCGCCGGAAATTGCCGGACAAATAGACAGCATGGACTTTGTCCTGGGAGCGTCGATCACTAATCGTACGGGTTGCGCGATGGTGACTTTCGGGAATACCACAACGCTGTCAGTATCCAAGAATACGGCGGATCCATCATTCGAAGAAGCACTGTATGAACTACTCTGCCGGGACGGCCTTACCCCGGTTGTTGAAGGGAGTGAACTCATTGCAGATTAATATCACTTACCCGAAACCACAGAAGAGAAAAAGCCACCGAAGTATAATCATCGGTATAGCGAAGGACATATTTCTGCTATCTGCGCTTCTGTGCGCGGCGATAAACATCTGGTCAGGCGGGAAGGCATGGAGTGTCATCGTGATCTGGGCGCTCTTTATGATCTGGACGATGTTCGTTTCTCCGGATATGATCGAATATAATCGTATCAGCCAGTTTACCAAAGCAATTGTACAATGCAGTATCATGCTCGTGCTGATTGATGTTTTTATTACATCCGGATGGGTGTCAAACGTTGTTTCGATAATATGTTTTGGCTCACTGATCGCAGTCTGTCTGCTGCTGTATACGGATTTCGAGCGGCAAAGGCGCAACCTGCTTCCTGTGATACTGCTTTCAGTGCTTTCGCTGATCACATCGGCAGTGCTGATAATCATTTCAAAGGGAATCGTCAGTTGGCAGGTACCTGTAACGTGCATACTGTCCTTTGCCGTTCTTGCAGTCTGCATGAAAACTATGCGCGGAAATATCAAAAGCGAACTGAAAAAGATGTTCCATACCATTTGACACTCCTAACTAATTTTTTAAAAGTATTTTCTGTGAAGTGAAAAAACTTTCTATATTTATATAATTTTTTCTCTGTACAGAAAAAACCTCTTATTCCGACTCTGTTTTTTTGAATTAAGTAAACAGTATTATATATCACTATGGGGGTGCAAATATGGGAGGTGTAGGTATAGGAAGTCTAAACGAATATCGTCACACTTGGGAAAACTATGAACCATATTATATTGCAGAAAATATTCTGGAAGCAGCGAATAAAATAGTAGAAGACATTGCCGTATTATAGTAATAAATATCTACACGGCGACAAATCAGAATATCGACAGAACATATATGCGTATGATGAAATCAAGAAAATTTTAGAAAAATATGGCTGGCCTCATGAATTACCCTGGAATGAAAGCACTCCATTAGAGATAAAGCGCATCAGACAAAGCATGCACTAATATCCAGGGCAAAAGCGTTGTAGTTTTTTGATATCCATATGACAGCAAAAAACCAAACAGAAGCAAATCTGCAATATTGGAAAATGAGAGTAATAAATTACCATTGTAAATTCGGAAAAAATAATCCGGGAAATGCATTAGACCAAAAGCGATAGTACCTGCTAATAATGCAACAGGAACTTTTTTGAAAATACTGCTTGCGGAGCGGTATATAATCCCCCTGTGAAAAAATTCCTCGCATAATGCGGGATAAAGAAGGCAGTAAACAAAACCCCAGACTTTATTAATGGTTATACCGCCAGAGAAAAACATAACTAAATATATGAGGAGAATAGGCCAGCTTGCCCTGGCGTATCTTAATGAAAGTAAGCCTTTAAACCGATAACCCAGCAGCTTAAACATAATAAATGGTACAAGTACATAAAACAAGTTGCCAATAATTATATTCCTGATTTGTTCCGGCAACGCGAAACCTGCAAAATCTGAAATGGATCGTGAGAGTCTGTCTGTAATGAATATCAGATGGTTGTATCCCGGCAGGAAGGAAAGTATGGGAGTTTTATTTTATGTTAATGGAGAGCACACTTGACGAAGTGCCACTTTTTGTATATATTTAAACGGAAAGCCAACTTTACAAAGTGATAGGAGCCAATAGACTTGAGAAACAGGTTGGAGGAAATAAGAAAATCCAGGGGAATAACACAGGAACAATTGGCGGCAGCGCTTTGCGTTTCTCGTCAGACCATCGGATCGTTGGAAAACGGACGGTATAATCCATCAATCATCCTGGCTTTTAAGATTGCCCGGTATTTTGACTTATCTATTGAAGATATTTTTATCTATGAGGAGGAACCAGAGCTGTGAGGAAACGTATTGTGATCTATGTTTTGCTGTCTTCGGCAGGTCTATTGCTGCTGCTGTTGGGCTTGTTTTCAGAAAATCCTGTACAAACCGGTATCCTGGTTTCAGCAGGAATAATCGTACTGGGATTCTCCGCAGCGAAGAGCGCACCGCTGCTTACAAGTAAAGAAGCAGACAAGGAAAGCAACATAATTGAATGGCGCGACGAACGTAATATCGTGATACGGGAAAAGGCATCCTGGTATGCCAGCATGACCACAATAGCGGCAATGAGTGTCAGTGCCTTTGTCCTGGTATTGACTGATCAAATTATCGGAGCATGTGTAATTGCGGGTTTACTGCTATTATATTCGTTAAGCATTATGCTTTTCTCGGCCTATTTCAGTAAAAAACTATAATTTTAAGCTGTTTTCCCATAAGGAAAAAAACAATTACGGAAAGTATGCTTGACATTTGCCATCGAATTCATATATATTATAATGGAAAGCATGCTTTACATTATTTTTGGGAGGAAACTCATGAAGAAAATCAGCCTGTTTGTTTTTCTGATTCTCTTAATGAACCTGCTTTCAGGATGCGGATTACTTTCGTATTCCGACAATGAGGAGGTTTTGGGAGAAGAAGAAGGCCGGAATACTGAGGTACAGCTTACACAAGATCCGGATAATCAAACGTTGCCAGGTCCAGGTGAAACGACATCAGATGGAACTGAGTCTGAAAGCGCACCGGAGGATACATATAAAACTGATACAGGTTTCTTCCAGGGACAGATAGACAACAACTTCATCGAAATAGCCATTTCAGGCGTCCCGGAAGAAAAAGCAATCAGGGTTTTCATATTGTCTGATGATATCAGGGAAGAATTCGGCGGTATGGAACTTAGTATTGGCGATGCTGTTAAGTTCCAGTACTATAGCAACGAAAGCGAACAGAATGTCATTGTGAAAATTGAAAAGTTAAATTAGGTTAGGGGTGAGAATATGTCAAACAATAAGTCTGTAAAAACGATGTTGCCCGGGCTGGGTGTTATGTTCGGCGCTGGAGTAGGGATTCTGGCTTCGACATTGTTCAGCTTCCATTTAGTAATCGGCATAATCGGCGGTGCGGCTGCAGGTTTGCTGATCTGCCTTATTGCACCAATGCTTTTTGACAAGAGAATCGACTCAGAGGGAAAAGACTGAGTATGAAAATGAAATGGACAAAGCATCTGAAGATTTTTCTTTGCGCTTTTACTATATGTACCATTGCAACGTATGGAGCGTGGCGGATATGGTTTGATCCTTATCGTGGGACGGTAAGCGCCTTCAGGCGATCCGAAAAGCTTGATACCCTTCTTGGCGGGATGCAAGCTGCAGAGGATTTGGAATTTGTCGCAGACCGACTGCGGGAGCGTCACCCGGCTTGCATATCCGGCTTGCCCCCGGCAGTTCAGAAAGCATATGAGCAGGAGTATGCAGAGCTTTCCCGATCTTCAGAGGTTACAGTCTTATCACTGTGGCAAAGTGCATCACGGGTTCTTGCACAACTAAATGATGCCCATACCAGGGTACAGCCGTACTATGAGGATATGAAGACTTTACCTTTATTGTTTTCGTGGGAAGGGCAGCGGTTGATCTGCTCAGGCGGCGGATATGACGGATATACTGTTGATATGATAGGCGGTGTATCCGTCAGCCGGCTTTATGAACGATTCCAGGGGATGTTTTCATATGAGCTTGACGCCTGGGCTCGTCATTTCTTTGCCTCGCGAATCAATCGCGGCGATTACCTGGCTTTTTTAGGCATTGATATCGGGCAGGAGGTCGAGATTATCCTGGAGCGGCAAAATGACGGAGACACCGTCAAAAAAGCTTTTATGCTGCAGAAGGATGAGATGGCTATACCGGCAGTCGATGGGACCTTCTGCGGCTATTCGGTAGATAAGGATTCTGGTGTTGGTATTTTCACGCTTCGTCAATGTATCTTTGATAAAACCTACAAGTCGGCGCTGAAAGAGTTCTTTACATCCGTGCGGAATGAGGGAGTCCATAGTATTATCCTGGACTTGCGAGGCAATCCCGGCGGAAATTCACTGGTCGCAAACGAGTTTATTCGTTATCTTCCGGTGGAGAGCTATAAAGATATAAATTCTATAGTGCGCTTTGGCCCTATCAATTGGGAGAACCGTGCCGGGCAAAAGAAAAACCAGCAAGCGGAGTGTGTGTTTTCAGGGGATGTATATGTGCTGACCAGCGCTGACAGTTTCAGCTCTGCCATGGACTTTGCGACACTGCTTTCAGATAACGGGCTGTGTATGGTGGTTGGAGAGACTCCCGGCAATATGCCATCTTCCTATGGCGATATTTTGTATTTCCAGACGCCGAATGCGATGCTTGTCTTCACGGTATCTTATAAATATTTTATACGGCCTGATGCATCCAAGTCTGATGTGCCGCTCATTCCGGATGTACAGGTTCCCGCTGATGCCGCTTTGGAGGAAGTTGAGAAAATCATCGGGGCAAATATTGCACATCTGAACTGACCGAAGTTCAGAAGTAATATATTGACCTGGCAAGATCGATGCAGGCAATTACAGGAAAGCGATATAATCATATCGATGTGTACTGCTTTCACGGGACTCTTGCCGACAGATTGCCCGTATGCGGTGATAAACCGGACGAAACATGGAAGTTGATTAGAAAGGCGGGATCGCTGCCGAAATGCACAATACAGTCGGAAATACGCTGACAGCTATGAAAAACGCAGCATTATTCCGGGGCTGCAAAATATGGGCATGGTTTATCCTTTTATCCATAGTGATCGGTTTACTTTCTGCCTTATTCTCTGGCAGTCTGCAAATCAGGCTAGGCCACTATATTGAAAAGTTGCCGAACGGTTTGAGCAGCGTTTCACATGGGGGTCAGGGCAACGGCATCATGACGCATTTTCAGGCTGTTCCTGAAACAGGCGATGCCATCGTTATTCTCACAAACAGCCAAAGAAGCTGGCCGTTCATCGCCTATGTACTCAGCGACTGGGCTGAGTGGCGGGCATTTCCGACCGTCGGCATGGGAAAGATCATCTGGGGGCATTATGGGCTTTGTGCGGTCATCGGTATGCTGATCTCTGCAAGTTCAATGGTGTTATTGAGGCTGATTGTCGGCTTCCATCGGCAAAAACGGACTTTGTTCAGAGTGCTTCGGGCCGGGACGGCGGTTATTCTGCTCGGAGTTCTGGTTTTGTGTGGTTTCCAGGAATATTTGTTTGTTGCTTCAGTTTTTCCGGTTCTGTCGGTATGGCTTGGGGGCTCGGTGCTTGGGTTCTCCATCGCGTTGCTGTTGTCTGCGCTTCTGCCTGCGCGTTCGGATACGAAATGGAGAAAGGCAATAGGATAATGCTAAAGAGCTATAATAAGCTTTGGTATATTTCCGCGTAAAGATATAAAAAATTGCCTGCAGGATACCAGAAACACAATTAAAAAGTTAACTGGCTTATTTATTCTTTACCGAAAACAGGGCGTTTTTATGATATTATATAATAAATGTAAAAGAGAGGCGATCGGTTTGATCATTGATTTCCATACCCACTGTTTTCCGGATGAACTTGCAATGAAAGCGGTTCCGTCTTTGTCAGAAAAGGCAGGTATCCCGGCTATGCTGAACGGAACGTTGAGCGATCTGAAAAGATCGATGGAAGCCAGTTGCATAACCGGTTCCGTGCTGCTCAACATAGCGACAAAACCGTCGCAGGCAGTGAACATAAATAACTGGGCAGCCCAGGTCCAGGATGGGAGCGTCATATCTTTCGGGAGCATCCATCCGCTCTGTGAGGACTGGAAGAACGAGCTTAATCGCATTAAGGAGCTTGGGATCAGGGGCATAAAATTCCATCCTGAATACCAGGAGTTTTATGTTGATGATGAAGCCCTGTTCCCGATTTATGAACTCGCCTTTGAACTTGGGCTTGTCATAGCTTTCCATGCCGGTGTGGACTTAGGTTTCGTTCCGCCTTACCATTGCACGCCTGATAGGCTCGATACTCTGCTAAAGCGTTTTAAAGGCGGAAAAATAGTGGCCGCACATATGGGAGGATATAAATACTGGGATGAGGTCGAAAAACATCTTGTGGGGAAGGATATCTATTTTGATACTTCATATGCTGTCGGTATCATGGAAGGTGAGCAGGCCAAACGCATCATTCAAAATCATGGATACAACAGGATACTGTTCGGAAGCGATTCCCCCTGGAAAGATCAGGGCTGGTCGGTACAATGTGTAAAAAGCCTTTGCCTCGGACCGGAAATCGAAGAAGCTATATTTTATAGAAATGCGGTCGAGTTGCTGGGCTTGTGAATGTTTATGACCGGTCAAATCATTGCATATGGAGGACTCAAATGAAAATCATCAACATGACTCAGCTAAACAAAACCCAGACAATCCAGGCCGCGCAAATACTGACTGACAGTATTCCAATTGGTTGGCCGACGCTTCAGGATGCCCTGGATGAAATAAACAGGCTTCTGATTCCGGAAAACACTTTGCTTGCGGCTGTTGAAAACGATATTGTGCTTGGCTGGGGAGATATACTTCCCGGGTATAATGGAAATGTCTACGAATTACATCCGCTGGCTGTTCGCGGCGACAGGCGAAAGCAAGGCATTGGCAGGGCAATTGTTGCAGCATTGGAGGATGAAGCAGGAAAGCTGGCCGGCTTTACAATTCATGTGGGCGCCGACGATCTGGCCGGAACGGACCAGCTTGTACCGGAATCTGTACATTGCCGGCAATAGGGGGGCAGGCACGCCAGACAGTTACCCGTCGGAAATAACAGGATACATGACTATCCGGCGTGCCTGCCATATACTAAAAGATAGAAAGAACTTCGGTGCCTTTCTTTACGTATGCTATAAACTGAGACAGTTCCGCATGGGCATTCACATATTTTCCACCCTCATATTCCTGCTTATCATTGACATCGACCCAGGTCCCTGCCGGCAGGTATACATTGCGGTCTGTCTGTCCCTGGTTGACGATAGGAGCAAAGAGGATATCGCTGCCGAACATATACTGATCTCCCAGGGTATAGCAGACTTCATCATCCGGATATTCATAGAACATCGGCCGCATTATCGGAGCCCCTGTCTCGCTTGCGATATCCATATACTTATGGACATATGGACGCAGCCTTTCCCTCAGTTCGATCAATCCCCTCAATATGGGATACACCTCTTCTCCAAAGCTCCAGATCTCGTTGTCGCCGCCGCTCGGCTGCAGGATCTCGGAATCGCGCAGCGGTTGGTTCCGGGCCCTTTTCCTGTCGCCGTGCAGTCTCATGACGGGGCAGAACACACCGAACTGGAACCAGCGCACGATCAGCTCCCGGAAATACTCGCTCTCCGGGTCGCCGCCCCAGAAGCCGCCTATATCGCTGTTCCACCAGGGTATCCCGCTCATTGCCATATTCAGTCCGGTCTTGACACTCATCCTGAGGGATTCGAAGGTGGACGGGATGTCTCCGGACCATACCAGTGCACCGAATTTCTGGCTTCCGACCCATGCAGCCCGGGTCAGCGATATTATCTCGCTTTCACCGGCACTTTTAAGTCCTTCGTAAAAGAGCTGCGAATAATGATAGGGGTACAGCAGTGCGACTTCTTCTCCGTTTCCCCTGTAAAAACGCAAATTGTCGTACTGGTTCGGATGGAACTCGGGTTCTGCCTGGTCGAGCCAGAAAGACTTTATCCCGTTTTTGTAATAATTCTCGTAGATCCTGGACCATACGAATTCCCTGGTTTCGGGATTCATCGCATCAAAATATGTCTGTAGTCCATGGAAGTCAAATATCCCATACTGGCCTCTTTCAGTCCTTACAAGCATATTTCGTTCGTTCATGTAAGCATAATTTTCGCTTTTGGGATTTATTGTAGGCCATACCGAGGCGATCGCCCTGATGCCCATCTCATCCAGTTCCTCGTACATTTTCTTCGGGTCGGGCCAATACCTGGGGTCCAGCTTCAAATCTCCCTGCTCTGTCCAGTGGAAAAAGTCGATTATTATAGCCGAGATCGGTATCCCGCGCCTTTTATACTCTCTTGCCACCTCAAGCAGTTCATCCTGGGTCGTATATCTCAATTTGCACTGCCAGAATCCTGAAGCCCATGCCGGGAACTTCGGCGCATGGCCCGTGAGGTCGGCATATTTTGACATGACCTCTGCCGGCGTGTCTCCCGCTATAACAACATAATCCACCTGTTTCGTGGAATTTGCCTCCCACAGCGTATGATTGGAGGTCAGTTCGCATCGCCCGACAGACGGATTATTCCAAAGGAACCCGTAGCCCCTGGAAGAATACACGAAGGGTATCGAGGATTTCGCGTTCTTGTGCAAAAGCTGGCTTGTTGAGCCTTTCAGATCAAAGCAGTCATTCTGCTCCTGTCCCAGGCCATAGAAATGCTCATGCTCGTTTGGCTCAAATATTACCGTTGCCCGATGATTATCCGCACCCATCGGCCGATACTCCCTGTATCTGCTAAAAAACGCCATTTCTGAGCGTTCGGTGAGGATTTCCTTCCCGTTTTTATAATATACGACCTTTCCATTTTTGTATATTTCAGCCGATATTTTGCCATTTACTATGGTTGCCTTTTCTTCATCGGCGTTTATACTGCACTTTGTTTCAGGCTGGACAAGAAGATTCCAGTTTTCATCTGCTACTGTGGAATTGGGAGTCGATCTGAAACGAAGGCAGTCTTTACCCCACGGTTCAAGGACTGCTATTTCATCCCTTTTTTGAAATACGACACGGCTTCCCTTTACACTTATAACACCCATGTTTTCCTCCTTTTCCTGTCTGCACGATAGCTTCGCAGGATCGATGATCGTGAAAACTCTTGCTGCAATTACACTATAATATAATAAATGCACGTATTCTAACAGAAAAATGCCGTAAAATTGCACTATTTTATCATGCCCCTGGTTCACTGTATCATATGTCATGCATGAAAGCGAAAGACGCTCAGAGAACGGGGTTCAAATATATGCTCGAATTCAGGTTTTTCAGCCCGGAACGGTCTCTCCGTATAAGCGACCTTTTTTGGGTCGTCAAAGCTGTTCTCATCATCAGGATCATAACCCTTCATTTCGTATAATGTTCCGTTCAGGCCCTGCGCACCATACTGTTCGAGTGAGATGGTCACACGCCTCTCATGTTCAGTCAGGTTGACGACCTTTACGATTATGTCGCCGCTTTCGCGATCGAGGCTGGCGGTATAATACAGCGGATCAATGACCGGAAGGCTGTCTTCCGCTTCGTTGATCACGGATCCGTTGATTATCCCGCTCATTTTGCGCTGTGTCACCCGAAGCTCGCAGCGGTACTCAACATCCTCTTTTACTGTGAAAAGGCTTTGGGTAAGATCGGAAGATTTCCCGCTTACCACTGAACGAAGGAAAGAATCCTGGTTCTGCCATGCTCCTATTCTCCAGCTTAAGTAATTATCTTCATTTTGCCAGCCAAACCGTATCTCTAATCCGCGTTCACCGAAAGGTGAAGCTTGATTGCTTTCATCCAGTTTCACTGCCGTAAACCGCAGGATAAAATCACCTTCCGTCTCTGCGACAGGGATAAGCGATGCTCCGCCGGTCAACACATCGGGAAGCTTACGGACCATTCCTGTGTGCGGATCAACAAGTTCGAAGTCTTTATATTGGACAGTTGCTTTTGTAGGAACGACAACTATTTTGCCCCTGATCGGTTCGTACGTTTTCTCAGGTTCCGGCAGGTGATCCGCGCTGACAGCAAGCAGATCGTCTCCCTGGTGGTTCATGAACAGTTTTTGGACATAGTAGCAGGCGGATCCGAACGCCTGGTGATTGTTGAAATATATCAGGTCTGGATACCATTTCTGGTAGTCTGCATTACTTAAAAGGGGAGCATAGCAGGCAAGCCCGACAGCGGGAGCTTTCTCCAGCCCGATCATAAAGGCGGCTTCCACCAGGGCATTGCGGTATGAACTGCCCCAGGATGCGTACTCACCTAAAAAGACCCTGGGACCATTTTCCGGATAGTTGGCATAGCGATGCATGTTGGCCATGAACCATTCCGGCGCCTGGTAATAATGCTCGTCCACGTAATCGGAACCGTTTTCCCTGGCGGATGCCCATCCTCTTTCAAATTCGCTTCCTGCAGCGTTTGGTCCTGCCGTATTGATGAGTTTGATTTCCGGGTATTTTTCCTTTACACGTTTGTGGATCAGCTTATAGCGCTCGAAAAAATCTTCTCCGACTTCTTCGTTCCCGATACCCAGGTATTTCAGGTTGAAAGGCTCCGGATGCCCGAGTTCCGCCCGTTTTTTGCCCCAGGCCGTATCCGGGCCGCCGTTTGCGAATTCTATCAGATCGAGTGCATCCTGGATCCAGGGTTCCATTTCATCCAGGGGCGCGGCCCGTCTTGAGTGCGGATCATAACCGGCAGGCAAGATCGGCAGAGGTTCGGCTCCTATATCCTCTGCAAAAAGAAAGTATTCATAAAATCCCAGGCCGAGCGTCTGGTTATATCGCCAATTGTTCCTTCTGGGCGGGCGCGCCGCAACATCACCAATTGTATTTTTCCAGCGGTACATTGATATCCTGTCATCGGGATCCAGCGAACCGGAATGTACGAGACATCCACCCGGGAAACGCATAAAGCGGGGTCTGAGATCAGCCAGCAATTCGGCGATATCTTTGCGCAAGCCGTTTTCCCGGCCCCTGAACGTATCTTTGGGGAAAAGTGATATCATGTCGAGCGCGACAGTTGTTTTCTTCCTGGCAAGTATGACAAGCCGGCCGCTGAAATCCTCTTCGCTGGAAACAAGCGAGGCATGATACTGTTTCCATTCATGGGAATCCGGATGGATCTCGGTATTTCCATATATAATGCCTGTGGACGATTCGAGCCGGATTTCCAGGGGAGAAACGGACTTGCTGATTTGCCGGGCATACAGGCTGAACCTGTACTCCGCACCTTTCCTCAGAGGGATCCCGGTATTGTAGCCCCTGTTTGCTATTCCTGCTCCTTCTCCTTCACTTAGTACTTCAAGGACCAGGTAATGCGGATTATTGCTGTTCAGCGGATGATGCTGTTCAATGTGGACCGAACAGGCGCTCCCTTTTCGTTGTACGACATCCCATGCCGTCATTGCGTTGAATTCCGGGTTGTCGACCGGATCGAACTCGAATGACCTGTTCTGCACCAGTTCGCCATAGAGCCCTCCGTCAGCGGCGTTGTTGATATCTTCAAAAAATATGCCAAAAAGGTGGCCCAAGTGTTTGCATGTCTTTTTCGTTTGGATTCGTAAAACCGGGTCCATTGTCCGCATACCTCCTTATATATAATCCCGTCTTTGACAGTCGGAGAGGATAAAAAGCTTGGAAACCGTTGATAACAGCGGGCTCCAAGCTTTTAGTGCCTTGCTGAAAAGTGCGTAATGTTTTTACGATTTCGTGCTTTTTAGAATTTTTTTCATCTGCTTCGTATTAACGATCTGATAGTCAGTACGAAAGCCAAATGCTTCATGTAAATCGTCCGTAAAGTCAGTTCTGGTGTATGTGGGTATGTAACCATCACCTATGATCTCCAGAAAGTTCATTTCTCTCAAACCATTGGTGATCTCCTGACATGTGTACTTGCAATTCAGCTTCTTTTCGAGAAGCCTGTAGATGACCAGGGAGATAAAGCAGGTCAGGAAATGAGCTTCGATCCGGTCGTCTCTGCTGAGGTATACCGGTCTGGCCTTGAACTCACTTTTCATGCTCCGGAAGCATTCTTCGATTTCCCATCGCCTTTTGTTGATCCTGATGATTGCGGATGCATCATCTTCAAGGTTAGTACATACGGCATAAAATCCATCGAACGCTTCTTCTTTTGAAATGAGCTCAGTGTTTATGCTGTACATTTCATGCTCTGCGACTTCACCATCAGCAGTACAATGCTTTTTCTCGATAAATCTTTTGAAATCGTTGGGATTGAACCTCTTTAGTTTTTCAGGATATGAGTCGATTGCTTTGTATGCCCGCTCGATCTGTGAGTTGCGAATCGTTCTTTGATAATCCCGGTACTTGATAGAATAAGTCACGATGATTCTCTGTTCCAATCCACCTTCCTTGATCCAGCGTTCTTTGTGGAATATCTTGTCTTTATCATTGGTTTCATCGAGTTCTGCAATGTTGTAAGTTCTTCTGTCGCCATCAAGGGACCATCCGTTGGGATCGAGAGCCCACTCTTTCAGATGAGATTTCAGCTTTTTGATGGACTGGGTCGTGATAAACGCCCGCTCGCCTCTGTCGTTGAATTTTCTGTTGCTCTCAGATGCCAGCCCGGCGTCAGTGCATACGATAAACCTGGAGAGATCAAAGTCCGACAATATCTTCCTTTCCAGAGGTTTCAGTGTCAGTTGCTCATTGGTATTTCCCCTGTTGATGCTGAAAGCAAGGGGGACGCCGTCACCGTCCATGAACAGTCCCATTTGCACGATGGGGTTTGGTTTGTGTTCTTTTGATGGACCATACTGTTTAAGTCCATCCTCATGCTCGATCTCAAAGAAATAGTTCGTGCAGTCATAATAGAGCACACCGGTATTTCGTTTAGAGATCTTAATGCTGTTGTTGTACAGGGTGGATTGTATGAAATCAGATTCTTTGGAGATAACCTCAAGTGCCCGGTATATATGCTGAAGTTCAAAATTGGGCTGTTCGATGAATTTTTTTGAAAGCTGATAGGTAGCAAGTTTTGAAGAAGGATAGATGATCCTCGCATAAAGCAGTCTTGAGAGTATCGAATCAAGGTCGAATGTGAACTTGTATTTCCGGGATATTCCTGCGCTGATTTTGTGGAGCCCGAGTCCATGATACAGTTGCTGCAGGAAGAGGTATCCCCCGTTAAAGGAATGCTGTTTGTCTTTTGGGATCAGCTTGGACGGGGAGTATTTTACCATGACTTCCTGGTTTTCTTCTTTTTCCTTCCGGTTCAGCTCCTCTATATACTTTTTTGCCCACTCATATGGATCTGCACCGTTAAGCTTTTTACGGAGTTCAGCTTCAGTACCAAGTTTTTCAACGATCTTTGATGTTCTTGTACCATTTACATACATTGATTTTGTTACATACAATGAAGCAGCATTTTTGGATCTGGAAACAGTGAGTTTCATACAGCACCTCCTAACCCTTATATTATAGCACGTTGCTACAAATTCCGCAATAGTAAAGTATAAAATTTGACAAAAAAATAAGCCTATATCAAGGCTTTCACGTACTTTTTTATTTATTCAACTGTCAAAGACCTGGATTATTGACAGATTGGTTCATCATAGCCATTTGCTTGTTTTCCAAGGCCAAAGTTACAGACTGACACACTCAACCATGAAATCCCAATAATGGGGCAGGGGT
>Ga0209537_1003159_pt1 | contig 15408 bp, 22 predicted proteins | sample BioPla4DNA1_FD_187698 | JGI IMG/M metagenome (GOLD analysis project Ga0209537, IMG submission 187698) | Biogas fermentation microbial communities from Germany - Plant 4 DNA1 (SPAdes) (version 2) | ecosystem: Engineered > Bioreactor > Anaerobic > Digestate | place: Bielefeld, North... | reverse complement strand
GCGTTAATGGGTTGATTACGTTCGTCTATATACTTTAACAGATATTCGGTCAATTCGACGGGGGACAGTTGCTTCTTGTCAAACAGATCGGATAGTTCTTCAATACCGAGTTGTTCCAAACCTTTGCTCGGTGCGGTAACCATACGGATCTCTCCCTTCAACAACATAATTAAACATGCGCGCTCCGGAGGATATCCTGCCTCTCCGGGTCGGACTTATGCTTTTCACTTACCGCTTAAACTGGTCATACTATAGTTTTTAAAATATTTGATAAAGCAGATTATAATTAACAATCCTGCTCCGCCAAGTCCGATATTCATCGTGCAAACCAATATCATGAAATTATTCAGGAGATAGCCCACAAATCCGGTAAACATGATTATGGCGTTAGCAAAACAGGCAATGCGTAAAGTACGCGTGGACTTGCCGCTGCAAACGAAAGCCCCAGCGCAAGGCTGCACAGCCCGTAAAACACAGTCCAACCGAGCATATTGATGCCGTTGATTGCAGAAATATTGTAGCTTTGCGTAAACTGTATCAACCCATCCATGTTGCCGGCTTGAATCTGAAGCCGGGTTGATGTGATTTGAACAAAGTAAGCAACGCTTACACAAACGCAGAAAGAACTCTGATTCGTTAACTTTGAAAAATATAAAAGGCAATGTTGCCAATGTCGTCATCAGAAACAGTATCGATAATTTCTCGCAAGGATACAACAATACCATAACCAAAGTTATCGTACTGAGTACGGAAAAAATGAGCTGTAAAAATGGTCTGATTGATCGGGCAGACATATACAGCCCCTTTCCTTATCGGATGGAATAGACAGCTATCAATTCATTTTATCACGGATAAAATGAAAAATCATGTATAAGTCTAATTTCCTATGTTATTCAGCGGCCTTGAAATTGTAGACAGGTTTTATAATGCCGAGAATTTCTGCCGTATCCTGGATTTTATCGATAATTTCCTGCATTGGTTTGTATGCCATCGGGCACTCATCCAGGGTTGATGGATTGATGGATGTCGTGTAGATTCCTGCTATTGATTTTTTGTACTCGGACAATGAGAATGATTTTTTCGCTTCGTTGCGGCTCATCAGCCTTCCCGCGCCATGCGGAGCTGACCTGTTCCATTCATCATTGCCTTTGCCCCTGCATATCAGGCTGCCATCCCTCATATTATTAATCGGAATTAAAAGAATCTCATCTTTTTCTGCGGATACGGCTCCTTTTCTGATAATCCTTTTGCCGATATCGATGTAATTGTGTATTGCCTCGAAAGACTCCATGTCTGTTTGCCACAATCCCATGGATTTCAATATATCGAGCGCGATAGCCTTGCGATTGAGGGAAGCGTACTTCTGCATGATCGCCATATCATGGAGATAATCTGAAAGACTTTCCCCTTCCAGCCACGCCAGGTCTTTTTTTATTTTGCCGCTGACCTGCCTGTAAGCAAAGTATAATATAATGGCGTGCAACATCCTGCCGTTAAATTTATTTATTATAATGATCAGCTAATTGGAAGCAGAGCGGATCGCCAATCCCAAATATAAAATCTGGTATATCAAACTTTAAGGCGTTAATAAATTTATATATCGCACGATCGAGACATAACCATAAAACCAGGCTATGCGGTTGCAAAATCGCAACAAGATGTTTCCGATTTGCAACTCTTATCAAGATTATGTTTTACGGCAATTTTTGAAATATCAGAATAATATGAAAGTAATGGTTGCATAATGCAACCATTACAGACTGTAGACAAAGCGTCTCAGAAAACAGAACTTCTTGTTTCAGCAAATGTAAAATGCAAAAACCCCGGCACATGGCCGAGGTTTTAGCATTTGGCACTCCCGAGACGATTCGAACGACCTCCGCGCACCTGCGCGCTCCATAGGGGGCTCTGCCCCCTTTTGGCGGGTCGCGCGACCCTGTCACCCCCGAAGCTGTGATTCGTTGCATCGTCCGTATATTTGTAATAGACGATGCAACTTTAATGGGGAAGATGCTCTTCCCCAAACCCCTTCTCGTCGGACGTTCGAATCGTTTCAGCAAATGTAAAATGCAAAAACCCCGGCACATGGCCGAGGTTTTAGCATTTGGCACTCCCGAGACGATTCGAACGTCCGACGCACGGTTTAGGAAACCGACGGAATGCTTGTTGCAGATTAATCTAAAATGCTGTAACCATTGAAAAACCGTGATTGTGCGAGAGGGTGTTATGGTATTTTAAGGTAATTTGTGGCGTCATAATGTAATTTATGGCGTCAAAATTGGCGTCAAAAATAATCATCATTATTGTATCCTGGAAAGATAACTATTATGACTATATCATAATTATTTGTTGTTACTGACTTCCATGCTGTTCCTTAAAATTATTTTTCAGATAGCAGTAATTCCATTAGATCTGTTACATTGGAATTAATGAATTAATCGAGTTGATCAGGGGTATTTTCTTTTATCTCATTCCTTATCTGTTTTATAAATTTATCTGTACAATACCGTCTGTTTATTTCCTCACTATTCTCCCCCAAAGCCTCATCTACAATGGATGTTGCTTCTTCTTCCGAAAGCCCTAATGCCATATTACAAGCAATTACTGTGTGATATGACAGAAATAGTTCTAATTGTTTCAAAAGCAAAATATCTTTTGCTATTTCCAATAATAGAGTCCGTTCATCGTTCATTTTCTTACCTCAATTCCGAATATTCTCTTTGCTCAACCTTATTAAACAAAGTTGTAGCCTTATTTAGAGTCTGTTATTTACTTAGTTTTATCTTTGGTTTATATCACGGTATATTAAATCAACTTTATCAATCATATAAAGTTTAGAATTTATTGCTTCGCAGTTTGAATAATTAAAAATTGCTATATTTTTATAAGACTTTATCTGAGGAAGTATGTTCCTAGAAAATGCTGATGTATACATTACCCCGTCAAATCCCTTTAGCTTTATGTATTCGGAAATGTACTGTAACAATAGATAGTCTCCATCCTTGTAACACGGTTTCGAAAATTCCCTATTTATATAAAGAAAAAGAGCGGATTCAAATTCCCCATTAATGCCACTTGAAAGTCCAAGGTTTTTACTAAAATCTATAATATTTAAATCTTTTAACACTTTTATTTCTGCTACACTTATTAGTGTATCGGCATATGGACGTACTTCAACCATAGCCCCTTCTATGGTTGTCGAAACATACAGATATGGGATAAATATGGGATTAATTCTGCCTTCTTTGACGTTACCTGATGAATTTACGAAAGAGTTCTCTTTATCGTATCCCTGAAAAGTAGTCTTGGGAGGATTGCGGTACTTTTCATATTGATCGTCTTCTAAGTAAAGTCGAGCTCTAAATAATATTTCTCCTTCCTCTATTGTTGTCATGTAAGTTTTCTGTTCGATAAATCTATCCAAATACTTTTTAAATTCATCGTTCATATGAAAACGATTCTCATACATCAATTCTTTCTTGGTTCTTTGAAGTAAATCGTATACTTTGTCATCGCTCATAAAATATCCTCCCAATCATCGGTATAATTTTTAGATGTCGTAAACATTCTTAATACCCGGAGGCAACATTACGCTTGAACTGGTGAGAGCACGGATCATTGCATAATGCCAATATCACTAAGTTGTATTCATCATAATATCACACGTTAAAAGTATTTAATATAACATTTTCCATTTCACGATTACATCTCTCGAACAGTGGATTTCAAATTGATAATACCATTTTTACATTGCTTTTCCAATTGCAACCTTTGGCTACAATTCTCCGAATTATTACTGGCTTATTTATATTAGTAAAATTACGGGACTGCGCATAGTATAGGGGTGAAAAAAGCTACGCACTTTGAATTTCAGAAAAATCGTTGGAATTTAGAGCCTTACACGGTATGGTGCGGTGCCAAGCAATAACTTAAAAAGGGAGGAATTAATATGCGAATAAAGCGCTTGTATGATTCGGATTATAAAGCATTACGTATGTTAGCTTTTTGTGGGAATGCGACTACGAATGATCTTTTAGTAACAGGAATAACAAAAACACGTCTTATTAACTATAAGAATGATGGCCTTATCAAGCAGATTTTCTATCAACAAAGACGACAGCAACGAGTACCTGACTCTGCATGGGCGTTAACGCTTAAAGGTAGAAAGTTTATTGCGGAAAAACTTCATATCCCAGCTACGAACTCAAAAAATTCCGTAAAACACAATGTAATAATGGCACGAGAATATTCTAAACTAATTCTCTATCACAAAGTGGATGTCGCGAATATACTAACTGAATTCGAAACCAGAGAATTAATTGAGCAGTTATTGGACGAGCTCAAGGAGACAAATATAACTGCTTATTGGGGTTGGTATGATGCTTATACCCAAAAGCGCATGAGTATGCCAGACATTACTATTAGGCTTGGTGAGTGCCGTTATCATTGTATCGAAATAATAACAAACAATTATGAGGAATTGAACATTACTGCCAAAAAACTTACCGCTAAATTTTTAGGTGCCGAGATTAATATTATTAGAGCTTAACGTGGCAAGGAGGAGAAGAAAAGATGACAAGAAATCTTACCAATGAGAAAAAAGATATGATTTTTCGAGAAAATATGGAATTACTTCGTATTATTCATGAATTTGGTGGAGGGTTGATGCTTCGCCAGCAGGTTATAGCCTTTGCGCAAGAGGTTCTGGGCAAGAGCGAGGCGCAGATCCAAAGGATGTTGAAGAACTTGGAAAATACTGGTTTCATTTCAGCAACAAAACTGTTTCATAACTGTAATAATAAAGTAATCATACTTGGCAATTATGCAGCATCACGTTTTTCCGGCCAGACTTCCAGAAACTGCTGGGTAAGTGATTGCAGCCAAAACAACAAGCTGTATTTAACATTTAGGGCAGAGTTCATTCTGGAAATGATAAAGGAAAAGAAAAATGCTGTTAATTATTACCGTGACAGCCCTTTATTAATTACGAAAAACAATGCATCCGCCCTGTATAAATGGTTTGCCGAGCGGGTTCCTGTCACCCCTGCATTCTTATATGATCAAGACATCGAGATGGGATTGTATAAAAGACGGAATGTTTATGGAGAGCAGGATTTTGATCGCTTTAGTTTTAAATCATTGTTGCACAGTAACTATCTTTTACATGGGATATTTGGGCAGGAAAAGAAAACTATTGAATTTATATATATCAACTCACATTGCGTGGCCACCAACAAGTTCTACCACAGTATTTATTGCTTGCTGTTTATGCTCGGAAAATACACGGATTTGAAATTCGATAAAATTAATGTTGTTATAGCCTTTTTCTCCAAGGATGAGCTGAACGCATTTAAGAAAAATTGGAATCAGCGATATGACGGCAGACTAGTTAATGAAAGACAAATTCGTTACGACATTACCAGTGCATGCAATATACTGTTTCACTCTCTTGATTTAGACATGAAATATTCCCTTTGCAGAGATCTTTAAAGATTTGCTGTTAAGTTACTCTATACGATTCTCTTCCAAATCCTTCTCCGAACCCGCTCTTATCTTCTCGTCAGGCCAGATACGGCAGGGACGGGGCTTAGTCGACGACGTTGCTATCCCGTTGTGTCTTTTCTTAAAAACCGGATTAATCACCAATTATCATTTTACTCATCATTGTATTACAACTATCTTTTTAATTGCTCTTGACCCTTTCCCTGGGCCTTGTACATCAATTTTTGTCTCATTTTTTTTGCTTGATTTGATTGAAATTTCAATGTCTACAGCAAAAAGTCCGTTTTCACAACTCTTCGGGTTTTGCCGGTCGCCTTTACAGCAGTCAAAAACCCTTACGTTTCAAGCTGCACCGGTCGATTCACATTTGCTCAGCTTTCGCTTGTCGTAGATCTAAAAAGTAAATGTTAAGAATGAGAAGCTTTCCCCAAAAAACTATAGCTCGCTCTTCATTAATAATTGTTTTATGCGAATGTATTCACATTCGCATTGTGTTATAGATATAAACGCTCGCCCCTATTCAGGGGCGCATTTAGTGCCGGGGAATTAATTACCCCCCACCGTCAAAATGCCGATTTGCTTAATAAGCAAGAACTTATACAAAGACACTAAGGACGTTTAAAAATGCATGGAATTAATCCTTTTAAGGACTATTTCAATAATTATACCGATATTTATTTTTGCGTTTTTTCATTTATAAGCCAGATCTGTTGGAATTAATTGTTTTGTGCTAGAATGCTCGAACAAATGTCTGAATAATTATGCTCAAATGAATAAATGGAAGTTGTCCGTGTATACTACTTATTGGCATAATTTACACTTAGGGAAAAGTCCAGTTTCGGAGGCATAATTAATGTTTTTTTCTTACTGATGCGCTAAACAGAATTCGTGTTAATATATACGAAATTGTTGCATTGTTACAGGGGGGTATTTTGATTTTGCGTATCGTTTCTCCATCATCTGGCCGTGTCTTCGGGTCCATTTCGCCCTCAAAACAAGGGGTTACAAAAAACATAAAATCACCCCTAAAAAAGCCTAGAATACCTACCCGATTTTGTTCTGTATTTAAAAAAATGAAACCTTGAATCCCTTGCAAATTCTGTTTTCTAAAAGGATTTGGTTTCGCATTTTTTTTCGCACGATTTTTTTTCTGCAAAAATGCCCTTTTTTTGTTTAAGAGCCTGTTTGGGACTTTATTTTTGACTGGCGCTGTAAGAAATTTATATCAGACCGATTTTAACTGTAGTCGTTATTTTTTATCTTGCACCCATATACTACGCATGAGGTTTAGTTATTATTCCAAAATTTAATTTTTCTTTCGTGATGGGTCACCTCTGTCCCTAGTGGGCCCACTCCTTACCTGTGGGGTTCACCCGGTCCCTAGAGGCCTACTCCACAGTTGGTCCAGCCTGTCCCCGGGAATCCACTCCACAGTTGGAGCAATCTGTTCCCAGAAAACCTACTCAACAAAAGCCCACCTTGTTCCAACCAAGTTGCTCTCCAGTAGGCACGCTCTGTTCCTTTCCTTCCATCCATCCAACCCCTCCACACCCTTCTCCATTCCATCCTCTTTTCTTTGGGTGGCGCAACGCAAGGAGTAAACTTTCTGGGGACAGGGTGGTCTTCAGGCCGCCTTCTTTCCGGAAGACAGGTTTCGCTTGCACGGCGCTCAGGGACGTATCCACGTCCCCTTTGGACTTGTTTCACTCTGCGCTTCGCTCACATCCTTTCGGGCGGATGCAAACGGCTGCCTTTGGCCGGTGCGAGACAGCCGGCCAGCCATTCTGTTCCCGGCAAGCCTTTCGCTTGTGCGGCGCTCTTGTACGTATCCACGCCCACCTCGTTGGGTCGTACGCGCCCCATCGAGGAGTATCGCTTTGCACTGCGCTTTCTTTTAGGCAGATGTCTGGCTGGCCTTCGGGCAGCGTGGAGCAGGAAGGCGAGTTGGCTTTGAGAAGTTTCTTTTTGGGGACAGCCGGCCAGCCTGTTCTGTCCCTTTTGGGCCACCGCTTGCGCGATGCTTTCGGGCGTATACACGCCCGCCTCGGTGGGTCGGGGACGCCCCATCGAGGACAAGCATTCTGCGCTTCGCTTCCCTTCTGATAGAGTAGCGGCTGGCCTCGGTTGAGACAGAGACAGATGGTGAGCTCTGTTTTGAGAGGCCTACTCTTTTCCCTCTCCTTATCCACTCTTATTTTTTTGTACGCGCCCGGTGAGAGTTGCTTCTTGGGACAGCCGGGACTCCGCTGGCCCCCTCTTTCGGTGTGGTTACGCTTGCGCACCGCTTCGGGCGTATTCACGCCCCATCGAGGGAACATGCGCTCTGCGCTGCGCTTCCTTTCGGACAGAAACCCCTGGCCGGCTTTTGGTTGAGGCGAGGATATTTTTTGTTTGGATTTACTCCCTTGGGACAGTGGAGCCCCCGCCCTCCTTCTGCTTCCGGGAAAGGCTCCGCTTGCGCTTCGCTTCCTCTTTCCTGGCAGAAGCCAACGGCGGGCTTTTTGTTTCATTGGCTGTTGCCTGGTTCTGCGCGGCTTGCGGTTGGGATTTCACCTTGGAAATGCATGTTCGTTGTTAAGCAGCCAGTCTTTTTGCGTTCTGGTTTTGTTTCATTTTTTTGCCGCTTTTCGTTGAAATTTCAATGGTTACAGCAAAAAGTACAATGATTGTACTTTTGGGGGTACGATTTCATTTTTTTTGCCCGTTCTTGTTGAAATTCCAATGCTTCCGGGGAAAAGTACAATGATTGTACTTTTTGGGATTTGAAGTGGCGTTTGGCCCTGCTTTATCTTTTTGCTCGGTCGTATTCACGGCCGGCCTGAACTTACCAATTTCAGCCGCGAATATACTTACATTCACACTACACGCTCGCCCCTATTCAGGGACCATTTTATCGGCGGGGGCCAAATTACCCCCTTTTTTATCCCCCAACGACCAAATGCCGCTTTGCGTTATATGCTAAGAACTAATATAAAAGACACTTAAATTCTGAGGATTTTTATTCCGTTAACTAGTTTGTGATAATTGCTTCATTACATACGAAATATTGCAAGATCTGCAGAATAATTATACATTCCCATAACAACCTCGTAACCATTGTAATACTTAACAAGAATCTTAACCTCTTTAGATTTATTATCGTAATTTTTTATCATGTTTTGGAAATCGTTATAGCATTTTTCCCAGTCATCTTCGAGGAAGTGTTGGAGCAAGAATTTAACTCTTGCATTTTGTTTGTCAATGGCTGCCAGTGTTCCGTCTATGCGATATCCGGTATGGTAAACAAACCCTAATATTTTCCCATCACTTTCTTCTGTGTTGTAGTAGCCCCCATTCTTATATTTTAAGAATGTGTCATGCGCAGTGTCGATTCTTTCCGAATCAATTTTTGCCATTAGAGTTAATAAATCTTTTCTCGCAACCGTCCTCCCATCCGGGAACGTCGGCGGAGTTGCATTTTTCATTGCTTGTAGGTCAATCTTGATCCTGGAAGCGGGGTTGATAATTCTATCTATTACAGCAGCACTTTCTGCTCTTGTGAGACCCTGATCCGGTCTGAAGGTCTGGTCAGGATAACCGGCAAGGATTCCAAGATAGTAGGCTTTAACTACTGCGTTTTTACGGTTAGTCGCTTTATGGATGTCTAAAATATAACCTTCTATGATTGCCGCATCGCTGCTCGATACATCTCCCTCTACCGCATTCGCAGCTATAAGAGACATGTCGGCGCGGATAATTGGGCTGCCCAATTTGTTTATAGGAATTTGGTTCGTCGTGAATAGTCCCATTTCTACCGCTTTATTATAATAATTCGTTGCCCAGTGATTCGGGGCATTTGCCACCTCCAGGACTTCTCCCGTCAACCCTACCACTGCCATTTTGATGAACTCTCCGTAAGTCACCTGGTTGTTCGGCTTGAAGGTTCCGTCCGGGTATCCTACGATGATATTTTTCTCTACCATTTTGTTTACGTTGGAATATGCCCAGTGGGATTCAGACAGATCGTTAAAGCCATCAAATACTGGAGTTGGGTTCGGAGATGGAGCAGGGGAAGGTGCAGGAGCTGGAGATGTGTCTTCGACACGGATGAAGGTGGCCGTATGTCCCATATCGACATAACGGTCATAACGAAAATATACAAGGTAGTTACCGGGTTCTGTTATTGTTATTTCACATCCTGCCGGTATTGTCCCGTCTGCATTGGGGCTTCCTTTGGAGAATGACAGGGCAGAGTCATACCAGCTGAAACCGTAATACGAAAGATTATCATTAGTGTAATATTCCAGTTTATACACACCGAATACATAACCGTCGTCCAGACTCCTGACTACGACCGGAGCTTTCGCGGTGTAGCATCCTTGCATATACTCAGGTTCAAGAAATGTGCCCATATCCCCTAAATCCAGATTAACAGACAAATCATCGGATTCAAAATTGCCTGTAATGCCGATTATCTCGTACTGGTTTTCCGATGCGTCAGGGTGCAGCTCATAAGTTGATCCTACTTTTACAACCGTGTCAGCATATACGGGGATACTGGCCAGGAACACCAATGTCAGAAGAGTGATTAAGAGAATTACGCTTTTTTTTGTCATGATTTCCTCCTTCATAGTATGTCGGGTGTAACCATAAGATAAAAATAAATTAACGATTATATTGGGGGAACCAATACAGAATAACATAGATGGAATATATAGCTTATTGGTTAAAAGCAGCTATCCCCTCCAGGAGACAGGCTGCCGTTTTAGGGACGATTCCTACCTTGGGAAGGGTGTATTTTTGTTCCGGAGTTGTATATTTCTCCAGCTCCTCTCTCGTCAACCCGCACACACTCAGGACAACTTTCAAATAATTTTCTTTAGCTTTCTCGTCACCCTTTTCGAACACAAACTTATTATACGGCCTGCCATCGACTACGATCCCGACCATATTCTCCGCATCTTTCATCTCGATTTGGTCTCCACTGTAGCATTTAAGCTCTGGTATTCCGTCCCTCACCTCGATCAGGTCCACGCTTCCGTCTTGCGTAATCGTGATCTTGGTTGGGATCAGGGTCTTAACTTTTTCCGTTTCACTCAGGGGTAGAGCGTCTACCATAAGGTATTTCGCCAAAACCCACACTCCACCATTCTTTGCCTTGCTCATCAACTCATCTTTCTTCATCATTTTATCCTCCCTTTCATGTTTTGGATATGTACACCACCGGCATGAGCCGGCGGTAGTAAAAGGGGTCAAGAAAGGAGGAGACGGGAATTATGCTATCCTGAGGATTTCTATCACTGGAAGCTCTTTATAATCTCTTTTCACAGAAACTTTTTCGAACTCATCCCTCGTTAGTTCGTAATTGGCCAGAAACCATTCAATATACTCTTCTCTGCCCATTGATTCATACTTGTCCTTTGAAACGTATTCTGCCGGTTTGTCGATCGTGTTGACCCGGATCTTGCCTTCTGCTTCTTCGAACTCGACAAGCGCCGGATGGTCAAAGACGTCCAGGCAGGGAAGCCCGTCGTTCCAGATCGCATAAACGTGGACGGAATCTTCCTTGATTAGAATTTTAACTGGCTGGTATTTTTCTTCATCTGGCAAATTGGGAAAGATTTGGGCAAGTCTGACATTCCAGGCCAATACCAGCAGGCCATCCTTGCTATTGGCTTGTTTCCTGAGTTCATCAATCATTTTCGCATTCCTTTCTTCCCATGAGATTTTCCTCAGCTTCGTCTACAGTCATTTAGTTTTCAAGGTTCATTTTTAAGTTAGCATGATTGCAGCGTGCTGTCAGCGATTGTAATCAAGTGTAACGATAATGTAATGATTTGGTAATAATATTCAATAAATGGGATTTTCCGTTTATAGGAAAGAGAATACCAGTTGCGGTATGTCATTTGATTAATGCCATTTTATATCATATAAATGATATAAAATAGTATAATTTATGTTGACTGGGACAACCAGGTCTGCTAATCTAGATCTAAAAGGAGGCAGGATTTATGGACCATATCAATCTTGAAATGCTTGTGGCCGTTGAGGAATTGACGGATAAACCGGAAGACGTATTTGAAATTGTGGAGAAATACGGAAAGGCCGTGATATTAAAAGACAACAAGCCTTCATATGTATTGACCAGGTATCTGGGATCAGACAAATCTGCCGGCAGCAAAAGGGTCATTACCCCAAGTTACACATTGCATGAGGCAATGCAGATTGTTTTAAGCGAACAGCCTGGCAGGATGATGCGGGCCGTAGACCTTGCAGAAGAAATCTACAGCAGGGGGCTGTACCGGAAGAAAGACGGTACGAAAGCCAAAGCCAACCAGATACGGGCGCGAAGCGAAAAGTATGAGGATTTATTTGAAGTGGTGTCACCGAATATAATTAAGCTTAAATAGCTTAAAACGCAGCGGGGAAGATTGTGTATACTTTAAAGGACGCCAAGCGTTCCGATTAGCTAAACCGGCGGTCCGGGCGATCGGTTACCGGTCCCGTCTGAGGGAGGAGGAGAAAAAAGTATGGAAGGTCTTACAACAGACTCCTTGGATTTTATTTGCCCAAAGCCAGACCGATGGCATGCAATATATAAGGATTTGATACGGGCGTATGAAAGAAAATATAATAAAAAACTGCCCAAAACAGCCCCGGAAATATATGCTTCCGGCGGCCCTCCGACACCCCTCATTCTAGGAGGTTGGTGGGGTTCTACCGTTGAAGCGAAACGGGCCCGCTGGCTCGAAACGTTACAGTGGGCCAAGCTGCATGACCTGGAAAGTTATACTTATGTTGAAGAAAAGGACAAATATTATGAAGATTTCTAAATATTTGATGGGGAATAAGCAAAGGAGATACGCATGACCTTCAGGATAGCGGTGTTTTCAATTACATTTCTTGCAAACATGAATTTTGACCGTGAAAGTTTTCAAGAAACCATATTAAATACAATCGGTTCAATGGGTTATAGTACGGAAAGACAATGCCCGTGGGGAAGTTACGAGCCTGGTTATAAACATAAACACTTGTTTAATGAGGATGTAATCGAGAAATATTTTAAAGGGAAAGACTTATTTAAGTATGTTTTATTTGTTGATGACTTAAGGTGTTTCCTAAACAACAGCTACGCTATAAACGAGTTTGAAAGAGAATGTCAGGATATTTACCGTTCCCTTTACTTTGCGCTGATCAGCAGGTTCCCGGATATCCACATTATGACGTTCGGCATTCCGGAAGAAACAACTTTATATCTTGATAAGTTTTAAGATAATTAATAGCTGATTCCCATATTTGAAAAAAGGAAGGGATATTATGATGTATTGTAATTATACAAGAGAACTAATCAGCCGCTTTCAGTTAAATCGCTATGTGACTAAGGAACAATATTTAAACGACCCGGAGAGGGTAAAGAATAAATTACCTGATTCTAAAGGTGTCTATTTTGTCGTTCATCCTTGTAACCGGAAGGATGACATATTTATGTATCCAGGCACGGGCCGACATTTCAAGGGGAAGGACCCCAATGTCCCAATAGAGGTGTTGCGGGCAAAATGGGTTGAAGGTGCGGATATACTTTATATCGGCAAAGCCGGTGGGACATATAAGAATGGAAAAACATCGAGTGCAACATTATCTTCACTCTGTATCTCCAGTATTTGCAACTCAGGATAATTGTTTTTTATATATCGCTGCAACGCTCGAGCTTTCTCAATTTCTTGTTTAATCGTCAGCATTTTTACATCTCCTTTAAAATGTCGTTTCTTAAACTACCAAAAGAAAAATAGTACATGTTATAATAACTATATGATAAAAGTAGCTCATTGTAAAGAAAGGGAGGAGTTGACAGCTGATGGGAAGAAGGGAACGGCATCTAAAGGAGATTGTGAGCACGAAATACACTATCATTGAGCCTTCTGAAAAACCGGGTCAGATGTTGCTTGATGCTTTGAAACAATCCTTCGTCAATAATGAAATTATAGAAATGTATAAAAATGAATGCACCAATCAGACCGCAGATAAAGGATTGGGAGGAATTCTAATCGATTACCCAAGAAACCCCGGCAAATGGGATATCTCCGTTCAAGAAGGATTCCGTATTGAAGTGGATGAGGAACAGCATTTTAACAGATATCGGGCAATAACACTTAATTCGCACGTCTATGAAAGAGAGAAGATATTTTCACCAGAGCAAGTTGATTTGTATAAAGAGTTTTGCAATACAGATATGTATGAACAAAGCTGTCGATGCGATGGAAAGTTCTGGAGCAGCGCAAGCGCAAACAACCAATTTGGAATGGCAAGTTTGCCGCGTGTTTTCGACGGAAATGGCAGTTCGCGATGGAAGCAGCGGGCCTTTTATGATTTTTTAAAAGATGTCGCATCGCTGGTAGAGGGGAAACCGCTGATCCGCATCTCGATTTATGAAACAGTTTGCGTAAATAGTGAAGACCGGTGCGTTGGCGACTTGCTAGATTCAGATCGATATATGGACTACAAGCGGGAAATTCTTGATCTGCTAGAAAAGCGTCTCGAGTGGCGGAAAGGACAGGAAAGATGAAAAGAAAAATTTATAAGCCACTTTACTTTTTGGCCATATATGTTGTGCTTTTATCGGTCATTGCCTTTACGCCGGTCAAAAATATTGAAATTGATTATATGCCAATATCGGAGATTTTGGGCCTGTATACGAAGGAATACATTATAGATACTACCAGCTATAAAAGCAGTGTGCGCCAAATACTTGATGGAACCGCTCAAACCGTTACGCACTTCCAATGGGGTGCTTACTTGACATACATAGGGGTCGGGGCTGTAGTCTGTGCGGGGGTCATGATAAACATAAAGCCACGCGATGGAGAAAGTGATCATGAGGACGCAGGATGAATTATGATAATAATCTGTTCTATGTTTTAATGGATCAGAAGTATTGCACAAAACCAAACTGTACCACTTGCGGCTGCTTTCCCTTTCGTAAAGCAGCTAGAGCATTGGGAGACCAATTGTTTGTGTCTATGATGGAGCTAGATGAAATCGTCGTCTTATCACATACGAATGGGCTTAACGCTGCTTATCTTGCCTTTTGTTGTACGTCTGATATTGTAAAAAGAAATGCGCTAATAGCTCATTGGCCAAATGTCTTCCATAGGCTATCTTTGGACAATAAATATCAGTTTTTAGGCTCTCTTCTTACGCGGGCGTTTACTGAATTTATATCATAGCAATTCAATCTGAACTTTATCTAATTATGCGTTCTTTTATTGCACCGGTCTTGCAAGCATAACAATCCCCGGCAGCGTGACAAGTATTGGCAATGTTGCGTTCTATAATTGCACCAAGCTTACAAGCATAACAATCCCCGATGGCGTGACAAGTATTGGCGATGGTGCGTTCGCTGGTTGCTACCGTCTTACAAGCATAACAATCCCCGACAGCGTGACAAGTATTGGCGAAGTTGCGTTCTCGAATTGCAGTGGGCTTACAAGCATAACAATAGGTAATAGCGTGGAAAGTATTGGTGATGGAGCGTTCGCTTATTGTGAGGGTCTGACAAGCATAACAATCCCCGATGGCGTGACAAGTATTGGAGATTATGCGTTCGATGGTTGCACCAGTCTTAATAAGATATACTATAAAGGCACTGAGAAAGGTTGGAATGAAATCATTATTGGTGACAATAATTCACCCCTAAACCCCGCCACTCTTTACTATTTCTCAGAAATAGCCCCAGGCGAGGGCAATTACTGGCGATATGTTGATGATGTCCCGACAGTGTGGTAAAAAAGTAGTACTTATTTAATCTCAATAAGCCGATTAATTATCAACCCTGAATTGCAATAACAAGTTGAACTATTCTCCGTACCTTGACCAATCTCTGTTGTTAAAGAGCATAGATTAAATCGAGTTCCTCTTCGAAGAGCTCCT
>Ga0209537_1003155_pt1 | contig 15416 bp, 14 predicted proteins | sample BioPla4DNA1_FD_187698 | JGI IMG/M metagenome (GOLD analysis project Ga0209537, IMG submission 187698) | Biogas fermentation microbial communities from Germany - Plant 4 DNA1 (SPAdes) (version 2) | ecosystem: Engineered > Bioreactor > Anaerobic > Digestate | place: Bielefeld, North... | reverse complement strand
TGTAGAAACTGTTGATAAATGTTTAGGGGAGATAATAGATCTTCTTCTTAAAAAAGGTGGTAAGGCATTAGTTACGGCAGACCATGGAAATGCCGAAAAACTTATAGATGAAAGAGATAATAGCCCTGTTACTTCCCATACTACAAGTATGGTACCATTGATAGCAGTGGGTGTAGGGAATATTAAGTTAAAAGAAGGAATATTGGCAGATATAGCACCAACTATATTAGACATAATGGGCCTTGATAAACCAAAGGAAATGACAGGTGAAAGCTTAATATACAATTGACAATTTAACCAATTAATTAAAAATGAACAAAATCCAAGGGTTGAGCAAATAATTGTCAACTGTTAATAATCCATTGTCCATTGAAAAAGAGGGAGGAATAATAATGAGTTTAATTACAGATGTGTATGCAAGAGAGGTACTAGATTCCAGAGGTAATCCAACAGTCGAGGTTGAAGTATGGACAGAAATGGATGCCTATGGAAGAGCTATTGTTCCATCTGGAGCAAGTACTGGAGCTTTTGAAGCAGTAGAGTTAAGGGATGGAGATAAAAAGAGATATCTTGGAAAAGGTGTTTTAAATGCTGTGAATAATGTAAATACAATTATAGCTGAAGAAATAATCGGTCTTGATGTATTTGATCAAGTTGGAATAGATAATTTATTAATAGAACTGGATGGAACAGAAAATAAAGGCAGATTAGGTGCCAATGCAATACTAGGAGTGTCTTTGGCTGTAGCAAAAGCAGCAGCAGACGAATTAGGACTACCTCTATATAAATATATAGGTGGAGTTAATAGCAAGGTCCTTCCTGTTCCAATGATGAACATATTAAATGGTGGGAAGCATGCTGATAATAATGTGGATATACAAGAATTCATGATTATGCCAGTTGGAGCACTTAATTTTAGAGAAGCTCTAAGAATGGGTGCAGAAATATTCCATAGTTTAAAGTCAGTATTAAAAGGAAAGGGATTAAATACTGCTGTAGGTGATGAAGGTGGCTTTGCTCCAAACCTTAAAAGCAATGAGGAAGCATTAAAGACAATAGTTGAAGCTATAGAAAAAGCAGGCTATAAACCAGGCAGTGATATAATGTTAGCTCTTGATGTAGCAGCTACAGAATTATATGATGAGGATAAAAAAGTATATAGGCTTGAAGGTGAAGGAAGAGAGTTTACCAGTGATGAGATGATAAGTTTCTATGAAGAATTAGTTGAAAAATATCCTATTATGTCAATAGAAGACGGCTTGTCCGAAGAGGACTGGGATGGATGGAAGAAGCTTACTGATAGATTAGGAAGCAAAATACAGTTAGTAGGAGATGACTTATTTGTAACTAATACAAAGAGGCTAAAGAAAGGAATTGAGCTAGGAGTTGCAAATTCAGTTCTTATAAAGTTAAACCAGATTGGTACTCTTACCGAAACTTTAAATACAATTGAAATGGCAAAAATTCATGGCTATACTGCAGTTATATCCCACAGATCTGGAGAGACAGAAGATACTACAATAGCAGATTTAGCAATAGCAACTAATTCAGGCCAAATAAAGACAGGTGCACCATCAAGAACTGATAGGGTTGCCAAATACAATCAGTTACTAAGAATTGAAGATCTTCTTGGTCCAAGTAGTGACTATAGTGGGAAAGAAGCTTTTTATAATTTAAAGAAATAGCAAGGTATGTCCTTGCTATTTCTTTAAATTTGCCAACAATTAATCATGTTGATTTTGAAGGACTTGTATGTTAAAATATTCTTGTTTATGGCAATAATAATAGATAATATTATTGATGTGGGAGGTGTAAATGTGGCAACTTTTTTTACAGCAATATTTTTATTATCCAGCATTTCTTTAATCATATCGGTAGTGTTACAAGATGAGAAATCAGAAGGCTTGGGAGTTTTAACTGGAGAAAAGGATAGTTTTTTTGGAAGTGCAAAATCAAGAGGTAAAGATTATATTCTTAATAGAATAACCACAATTTCAGCAATTGTGTTTATGATATCTGCTTTAGCATTAGTAGCATTATAATATAATAGGGGGTATGTTTAAATGGATTTGTTTTTAATTGCTGCTCCCGTAATAGGAATACTAGCTCTTGTATTTGCTATGTATAAAGTAAACTATGTAGAAAAGATGAATCCTGGAAATGACAGGATGAGGGAAATAGCTTCCTACATAGAAGAAGGAGCAATGGCTTTTCTAAAGAGGGAGTACAGAGCAATATCAATTTTTGTTATAGTACTTTTTATAATTCTAATATTTGCCATTAATTGGCAGACAGCTATATCCTTTGTATTCGGTGCATTATTTTCAGTTCTTGCAGGATATAATGGCATGAATGTAGCCACTAAAGCAAATGTAAGAACTGCTAATGCAGCTAAAGAAGGTGGCATGAATAGGGCTTTGAACATAGCCTTTTCAGGTGGAGCTGTAATGGGAATGAGTGTTGTTGGACTAGGACTATTAGGGGTTGGTGCTTTATATTTAATATTCAAAGATGCCGGTATTGTTACAGGATTTAGCTTAGGAGCTTCATCTGTGGCTTTATTTGCTCGTGTTGGTGGTGGAATTTATACAAAAGCAGCCGACGTTGGAGCTGACCTGGTAGGTAAGGTTGAGGCTGGAATTCCAGAGGACGACCCAAGAAACCCTGCTACTATAGCAGACAATGTAGGAGACAATGTAGGAGACGTTGCTGGAATGGGTGCTGATCTATTTGAATCCTATGTAGGTGCAATTATTTCAGCTATTACATTAGGACTAGCAGCTTATGGAGATGTTGGTGTAAAATATGCATTAGCCTTAGCAGGCGCGGGTATATTGGCTTCAATAATTGGAGTGTACTTTGTAAGAGGAGATAAGGATCCTCAAAAGGCATTAAACAATGGAACACTTGCAAGTGCAGTTATAACAGTTATTGCAGCATTTGTATTGAGTAATTACCTATTAGGTTCCTTAAGACCATTTATATCTATATTAGCTGGGCTGGTAGCTGGTTTGATTATAGGAAGAGTTACAGAGTATTATACTTCTGCTGACTATAAACCGGTTAAAAAAATTGCACATGAATCTGAAACAGGTACAAGTACAAATATTATTGGTGGACTTTCTGTAGGTATGATGTCTACGGCAATACCAATTATAGTAATATGTATTGGTATCATAGTTGCTTTCTATGCTGCAGCCACAGGTGGCAATGAGGTAGATATAGAGTCAGGATTATATGGAATAGCTTTAGCAGCTGTAGGAATGCTTTCCACAACTGGTATGACTGTAGCAGTGGATGCTTATGGACCAATTGCAGACAATGCTGGTGGTATTGCTGAAATGTGTGAATTACCTGAAGAGGTAAGAGAGGTTACAGATAAATTAGATGCTGTTGGAAATACAACTGCAGCTGTAGGAAAGGGATTTGCTATAGGTTCTGCAGCATTAACTGCTTTAGCTTTATTCTCATCTTATACTCAAGCAGTTGATTTAAGTGGTATAGATCTTACTAAACCAGCAGTAATAGTTGGAGCGTTTATTGGTGGAATGTTACCATTCTTATTCTCTGCTATGACAATGGATGCTGTAGGAAAAGCTGCAAATGAAATGATTGAAGAGGTTAGAAGACAGTTTAGAGAAATTCCAGGTATTATGGAAGGAAATGCAACTCCAGAATATGCTACTTGTGTTGATATAAGTACAAAAGCTGCATTAAAGGAAATGATAGTTCCAGGACTACTTGCAGTAATAGTACCAGTTTTAGTTGGTGTACTTCTAGGCGCCGAAGCTCTAGGTGGTTTACAAGCTGGTGCTTTAATAACTGGTGTCCTTATGGCTATATTCATGTCCAACTCAGGCGGTGCATGGGATAATGCAAAGAAATATATAGAAGAAGGAAATCATGGTGGAAAAGGTAGTGAAGCCCATAAAGCAGCAGTAGTTGGAGATACAGTAGGGGACCCATTTAAGGATACTTCAGGACCTTCACTAAATATTCTAATTAAGCTTATTACAATAGTAAGTTTAGTATTTGCAGGTCTATTCGGATCTGGTATATTATTCTAATGTAAAACATAAGCTCTCCAAAGGGGGAGCTTTTTTATTGGCAAATATTATTAGCTACTATGTTATATTAGCATATATATAGTTAATAATATTTATTATAGAAATAAAATGTATGAAAGTTCTACAGATAATAAATTCGATTTTTTATATTACAATATATTTGTGTTTATATTTAAAGTAATTTTATTAGCAGATATGGACAAGGTTGCAGATATTCATGGGGGTGGATTATTTGGTATGGTTATTACTATCTTCCCTTTTATGGCTTTATTACGTAGTCATGGCTTCAAGCTTTTATTTACAAAAGATGCAAGAAGAAGTAGATAATCTAGATGGGTATATGAAACAGATAAAGAAAATTGATAATATAAATACAAAAGATTCAAGAAACATTTTTATACTAATTTTAATTATGACTTTTATATATTTACTCATAATTGTTTCAACAACTTATGAAGAAAATATAAAGAATACAGTACTAATTTTATATATTATTATTTGGGTACTTTCCCTATTTGTTAACAGTAAAAAGGAGGGAAAGTTAAAAAAGTCTTTTAAATTTGCCAATTTTGCCAATAAAGCTAGGATACAATTTATAATTAATATTATGCTAAATTTAATACTTGTATGCATTATTATATATATGCACATTACTTTTTATAATGGAGAAATATTATATTTACCCTTTATACTATTTATATATACGCTAATATATTTTTTTCAACCGTATCTTATATATTTATCTGATATAATAGCAGGTCCTTTAGAATTACTTATAAATAGATATTATTATATTAAGGCACAAAAGAAGATAAGATCTTTTGATAAGTTGCAAATAGTAGGTATTACAGGTAGTTTTGAAAAAAATAGTATTATATTTATTGCAACAACCATTTTAAAACATAAATATAGGGTATTAAATACAGCAGAAAGTCATAGTACTTTCATGGATATAAGTAAAACTATAAATGAGAAATTAAATGAAAAACATCAGATTTTTATAGTAGGGATGGATACAAAAAATATAGGGGACATAAAGAAATTATCAAGCCTTGTAAAACCAAACATTGGAGTAATTACGTCAATAGAAAAAACAAATTTAGAAGCTTTTAAGAATATTGATAATATAATGAAGGCAAAATATGAAATAGTTGAAGTATTACCGGCTGATGGGTTAGCCATATTTAATTATGATAATGAATATATTAAAAAACTGGCAGATAAAACTTTTAAAGAAAAAATACTATATGGACTGAAGGAAAATGAAAAGCTGGATATATATGTTGATGATATTGAAATAGTAAAAGAAAAAATCAACTTTACTATTAAAGATAAAGATGGATATAGTATAAAATGCAGCACTAAGATTTTGGAGAAAAAGGATTTATATAATTTACTAGCAGGAGTAAGTATTGCATATGCCTTAGGATTAAATTTTAATGAAATCAAAAAAGGAATATCAAAAATAGAATCTATCTGTGTAGAAGCTTAGAAATATGAAAAATTAACTAGAGATAAGATTGGAGGATGCACATGGGAATAAAGTCAAATATTATAGAGTTTATGGAAGAAAAACTATATAAACCAATGTTAAAAGAAGAATTAGCCATTCAATTTGGCATTAAGGATACTGAAATAAAAGAGTTTTATAAAATATTAGACGAAATGGAAAGGGAAGGTATTATAATCCAAACTAAAAATGGCAGATATGGACTAGTATCAAAACTTAATTTAATTGTAGGAAGACTTGAGGGCAATCAAAAAGGATTTGCCTTCCTTATACCTGATGATAAAGAAAGGGAAGATATATTTATACCAGCTGAAGCAACTAATGGTGCAATGCATGGAGATAAGGTAATTGTCCAGCTTACTGATACAGGATTTATGGGAAAAAGAGATGAAGGAGAAGTAATAAGGATACTTTCCAGAGCTAATCAAACCTTAGTTGGTACCTATGAAGATAGTAATAATTTTGGTTTTGTAATACCTGATGATACTAGAATTGCTTATGACATTTATATACCAAAGAAGTATATAAATGGAGCTAAAACCAATCAAAAGGTAGTTGTAGAAATTACTTCCTGGCCTGAAAAAAGAAGAAATCCAGAAGGAAAGATAGTAGAAATATTGGGTAATATAGGTGATAAGGGAGTTGACATTCTTTCCTTGATAAAACAGTATAAACTTCCTGAAGACTTTCCAGCTAAGGTAAGAAAAGAAGCAAAAAAAGTAAAAGGTATCATAAGCCAGGAAGAAATAGATGACAGGGTAGATTTAAGACAATTAAATACCTTTACTATAGACGGCCCAGATGCTAAGGATTTTGATGATGCTGTATCCATAGAGAAAATTGGAGATATTTATAGATTGGGTGTCCATATTGCCGATGTATCATACTATGTTAGGGAGAATTCCCCTATAGATAAGGAAGCCTTTAAAAGAGGAAATAGCATCTATTTAATAGACAGGGTAATACCAATGCTACCTGAAGAACTATCCAATGGGATATGTAGCTTGAATCCTAATGAAGATAGACTTACCTTATCAGTTTTTATGGATATTGATAAAAAAGGAAATGTTGTGAGACATGAAATAGTAGAATCCATTATAAACAGCAAGGCCAGATTAATATATGATGATGTATCAGACCTATTAGAAAATGGAGATGAAACTGCTTTTAAAGGAAAAGAAGGGATAATAGAGGATTTAAAGCTTATGGAAGAGTTATGTCACATACTAAGAGAAAAAAGGGATAGAAGAGGAAGTATTGATTTTGATTTTCCTGAAGCTAGGATTATATTAGATGAAGATGGCAAACCTATAGACATAGTAAAGGAAGAAAGAAGAATTGCAAATAGAATGATTGAAGAATTTATGCTGGTTTGCAATGAAACTATAGCAGAATATATGTATTGGGCAGAAGTACCTTTTATATATAGAATTCACGAGGAGCCAGATGAAGAAAAAATAGAAGCTTTTAACAAGATAATAAGTAATTTTGGTTATATGATAAAAGGCAGCCAGGAAATCCATCCTAAAGAGTTACAGAAAATTACCAAGGAAATAAAGGGCAAAAAGGAAGAAGTATTAATAAATACACTCATGCTACGATCATTGAAAAAAGCTAGATATAGCAGCAAACATGAAATACATTTTGGACTGGCAGCTAAATACTATACCCATTTTACTTCACCAATAAGACGTTACTCAGACTTGCAAATTCACAGGATAATTAAGAAGTTTAACAAGGGAGAACTGACTCCAAAAGAAATAGCAAAGCTCAATAATATTTTACCAAAGGTAGCTGAACAAACTTCAGCTACTGAAAGAATAGCTGAGGAAGTAGAAAGAGAAGTAGATGATTTAAAGATGACAGAGTATATGTCTCAAAGAATAGGAAATGTATATGAAGGTATGGTATCATCCTTGACGCCCTATGGAATGTATGTACAACTTGAAAACACTGTGGAAGGTTTGGTACATTTTGAAAATATGATTGATGACTATTATGAATTTGATGAGGAAAATTATTATATTATAGGTGAAAGGACCAAAAAAATATATAGGCTAGGGGATATAGTAAAGGTAAAGGTATTGGATACAAACCTTATTAATAGAACCATAGATTTTATGCTAGAACCATAATAATTGAATAATTGTCAAGTCATAATAGACAATTGACAATTAAAAAATGGAGAAGTTCACCAAATTGTTATGGTTGATGGATAATATTAATGATAACTTAATGAATATAATAAAGTTATATATTATACTTGTAGGGCAAACATTTAGTTTGCCCTAGAGATGTTTTGTAAACTAAATATTAAGGAGCTTAAGGCTATTGACAAGCCTTTAAAAGGTTGATAAACTTTTCATTAGACTAATAAAAAAAGACGGTGATAGCATGAAAGATGAGAATATAAAAGTAGTTGCCACAAATAGAAAAGCAAGGCATGAATACTTTGTTGAAGATACTATAGAGGCAGGATTGGTTTTAACAGGTACGGAGGTTAAATCTATAAGGCAGGGCAGAGTAAATGTTAAGGAAAGTTATGCTGCTATAGAAAATGGAGAAGCCTTTATATATGGCATGCACATAAGCCCTTATGAGCAAGGAAATGTATATAATGTGGACCCATTAAGAAAAAGAAAGCTGCTTCTTCATAAAAGGGAAATTAGAAGGCTAAATTCTGTTATAATGCAAAAGGGTTATACATTAGTGCCATTAAGAGTATATATAAAAAATGGATTGGTTAAATTAGAACTAGCAATAGCAAAGGGTAAGAAACTATATGATAAAAGGGAAGATATAGCTAAAAGAGATGCTGAAAGAAGGATGAGACAACATCTTTCTGAAAAGTATAAAATTTAAAGCCTAAAGCTATCAAACACTTGACATAAAGCATATTATATGCTATAATATCATGCACCATAAGAATAATGTGGGGGCGATTTGGTTTCGACGGGGATATGGAAGCAGGAGTAGCGAGTCGTTGTCGCCAATCAACGTAAAAAGTGGCACTAAAAATAAACGCAGACGAAAATTACGCATTAGCTGCTTAATTAAAGCAGCTCGTCCTGCCTAAAGTGCCCACGCTTTAGGATAGGGCGCCAATACAGTGGGGTCCCGCGCCTAGTCTTGCTTCGGGCTAGGAACGGAATTTAATGAAGCTACCAAGGCTTAAATCCTGTCAGTAGGAGTTAAGCTGAGGGAATGTTAAAATACTGACTGCACTCGGAGAAGCTCCTGTGGAAATATTTTCGGACGTGGGTTCGATTCCCACCGCCTCCACCATACATAAAAAGCCTTGATTAGATGTTATCTAATCAAGGCTTTTTACATTTTTATGAAATAAATATAGAAGTGTTCTTTTTTATTATTCCTTCCCTATACTTGCTTTTTCTAGAAATTACTTTTTTATAGTTTTCTAATATAAATCTGGCTCTATACTTTTTTAGAATGATTAAGTATGGTTTTATATTCTTAAATTTCTTAACTGCTATAATTCTTTGTTGAAATTAAAGTTTAATTTTATGCTATAAGTTTGTTGATCTAGGTTGCTATAGTGGGTATAATACAAACTGTTGAATTTATTAGAAAGGTAGTTAATCTTATTAATATAATTTATGTAAAACATAATCTTATATTATAACAGTAAGATGGAGGGATAAGATGAAAGGTTACTTAGCCAATGGATTGTTTGGTTTAGGAGATAGATTATTAAATTCTTTAATAGCATCAGAAATTAGAAAAGAAATAAAGGAAATTGATTTATATGTTCCTCAAGAGAATGATGAAATTAATGATAAAAGTTTATATGCAGATTCCATTGCCATTGCAAAAGCAGATATTGAAAAGCTTAAAGAAAGTGATTTTTTAATTGCAGTAATAGATGGAGTAGAAATTGATAGTGGAGTTGCAGCTGAAATAGGGGCATTTTATATGACAGGCAAACCTATTTTTGCACTATATACAGATGTTCGTCAACAAGGAAGAGATAATAAGAAAAAGATTGAAGCACTAATTAAAGATGGTACTGAAAATCAGTTTATGTATAGAAATTTATTTGTTATTGGATTAATTAAACTAACAGATGGAAATATATACTCCACAGTTGAAGAATTAGTAGAAGGGGTTAAGGAATATATAGATAGGCAAAAGAGATAGAGCATTAAATAAGGATATATATAAATAAATTTAGGATAGTATTTTAATATTAATAAGTGGAAAAAGGTTTCTTTAATGCTTAATAGAAACCTTTTTTATTTTTAAAGAAATTTGAAGCTTAATAACTAAAATGTAAAACAGTCTTGTAAGATTGTAGTGATGATAGGATTACAATGAGCTGTTAAAATGAAAATTTTATATATTAGCAGTATGATATTTGTAGCATACCTTATTTGATATAATTAGGTTAACATTAAAGGAAGGGGGTTATTGTCTATGCAAAGGATAATTGATGATAAGATTAAATTTTATAAAGAAATCACTGAAGGAAGTAAAAAAAAATATTTATAGTACCCTTGAAGGACAGGGTATTCAGATATATTAAATGGATTTATAATTAATATCGATTTAGTAAGAAACTTTTATTTAATCTACTATAAGAAAAAGAATAATAGGATTGTTTTATGTGGTATTAATCCAGGCAAATTTGGAGCAGGTAAAACTGGCCTACCTTTTCTTGACTATAGATCAATAACACAGTTATTGCCAGGTATAAATGAGGACGGTAGTGAGTTAAGTGCACAGTTTATTTTTGACATAATAAGTATATTTAATGTTGAAGAGTTTTTTAATCATGTCTATTTAACTAATATATCTTGGTTTGGTTTTATAAAAGATGGGAATAATTTTAATTATTATAACTTGGATAGTTCATTAATAGAAGAGCTTACATATGGTTTTATAGAAGAAATGAGAATAGTTGAACCGAAAGCGATAATACCCTTAAGTAAGGAAGTGGAAAAAACTTTAAAGAAAATGAAAGATAAATATAATCTACAGTATGAATTAGGTCCAAGAATTCCACATCCATACTACTATTCTAATTTTCCTTCTAGATATTCAACAGGTATAGAAAAGTACTGTAATATTATAAAGGAATATATGAGAAAAGATTAATAACTTAATTTATTAGTAGAAGTTTATCCTAATTTTTATATAGGGTCTTGATTAGACAAAATCCAGGCTTTTATTTATCTTACATAGAAAGGATAAACATACTCTACCCTGTTTAAGATTATATATGCTTGCACATACATTTTTAGGAATTATGGGAGACAAGGCTCAAGCCAGAAAAACTATGATGGATGTAGAAATACCTGTTAGTTCCAGGCTCCAAAGAAGCTACAAACAATGCTGATAAAGCCTTTGAAATGGCAAAGGAAATTGGTTTTCCAAGTATGATAAGGCTTCAAGTGGAGGCGGAGACAGGAAGGCATTTTATATCTTATGCAAATGGCTAAGACATTAGCTGCATTGGCAGAACTAGATGAATGTGGCCTATTATATATATCAGTCTTAACAAATCCAACCTCACTTTGGCAGACCTAAATTTTTATATTCCTATATTATAAAAGACCTTTTATATTTGTTATAATATAAACAGATAAATTAATAAGAGGTGGTATTATGGATGTTTTAACTGCAATTAAAGAAAGAAGAAGTATTAGAAAATACAAGGACAAGCCTGTTGAAGAGGAAAAGTTGCTTAAAGTGTTGGAAGCTGCAAGACTGTCCCCATCGGCAAAAAATTTACAAAACTGGAAGTTTATTGTAGTAGGAGACAAAGGGATTAGAAAAAAACTGGTTGATGAAGCAATTAAGCAGTCATTTGTAGCTGAAGCTCCAATTATATTAGTATGTTGTGGAACTGAGACTAAAAGCCGTATGAAATGTGGCCAATACAGATATACTGTAGATTTATCCATAGCAACAGCTTATATGATACTTGAAGCTTATGAGCTAGGTTTAGGAACCTGTTGGTTAGGTAGTTTTGATGAAGAAAAAGTTAAAGATATATTAGAAATTCCTGATGATGTAAGGGTTGTTGCCATTACACCTTTAGGATATCCTGATGAGAAACCAGTTCCAAGACCAAGAAAAGCAATTGAAGACATAGTATGCTATGACAAATATAATTAGAAGTAAATTGATTATTTATATAAAACTCTTAGTACTAGAAATATTTATAATTTTAGTTTACAATAGCATTTAAAAGCACCCATACTATAATTTATAGCATAAGGCGGTGTAGGTATGACTTTAAGAAACATAGGAGAATTAGCAGCTTTAGCTACAGCTTTTTGTTGGAGTATCAGTGGTATTGCCTTTGAAAAAGCAGGTAAAAAGGTAGGCTCCTTATCTGTAAACTATATTAGATTAATACTAGCCTTTATATTTGTAAGCCTGTATTCCTTTATTAAAAGGGGTCTTCTTTTCCCTATAGACGCAAATATTTATAACTGGTTTTTCCTTAGCATATCTGGGTTAATTGGCTTTACTTTAGGGGATTTATTTCTTTTTCAAGCCTATATAGAAGTAGGGACAAGAATTTCAATGTTAATAATGGCTTCTAGCCCACCTTTTACAGCTTTACTTGGATTTATATTACTTGGGGAAAGATTAGATTTAAAAGGTATAATAGGAATGCTAATTACCATTTTTGGAATAGCTGTCGTTATTTTAGGGAAAGATGAAGGGGAGAAAAGGCTTAAACTTAATCATTCTAAGAAAGGGCTTATTTTTGCTTTTTTAGGCTCCTTTGGCCAAGCTCTAGGTTTAATAGTAAGCAAGATAGGAATGAAAAACTATAATGCTTTGGCATCTACCCAAATAAGGATTATTGCAGGGCTTATAGGTTTTACTATTTTTATAATTATTCTAAAAAGGTTTGAAGATATAAAAATAGCATTTAAAGATAAAATGGCAATGAAAGATATTACAATAGGTGCTTTTTTCGGTCCTTTTGTTGGAGTAACATTGTCTTTGGTATCATTACAGTACACAAGTGCTGGTATTTCCTCTACTATTGCATCAATTACACCAGTTACAATAATTCCTTTTTCTGTCATATTGTTAAAAGAAAGAATTAAAGTAAAAGAAATATTGGGAGCAATACTATCAGTTATGGGAGTGGCCATTCTTTTCATTTAAAGATATATAATTAAAATACAAAAATTTATATGTAGTTGCTATCTATTAATATTTTGGGTATCATTTTATATATAATAAAGAGAAGGAGAAATGTATATGATAAGGGACTTAGAAGGAATAAAACCAAGTATTCATGAAGATGCCTTTGTTGCAGACACTGCCTGTGTCATTGGAGATGTAAAAATTGGGAAAGGATCAAGTATATGGTATGGAGCAGTATTAAGAGGAGATATAGAAAATATTACAATTGGAGAATTTACAAATATTCAGGATAATTCCGTAGTCCATACCGAAACAGATATACCTACTAAAATTGGGGACTATACAGTAGTAGGTCATGGTGCAATAGTACACGGCTGTACCATAGGAAATAATTGCTTAATAGGTATGGGAGCAATTATTTTAAACAATGCTAAAATTGGTGATAATTGTATTATTGGAGCTGGAGCTTTAGTACCTGAAGGAAAGGTTATACCACCAAATTCTCTAGTATTAGGAGTTCCAGGGAAGATAATGAGACAGGTAACAGAAGAAGAAATTGAAGCTATTAGGAAAAATGCATTAAGATACTATAAATTAAGCAAAAATCATATATAGCAACTTAAGGCTTTGGCTCATAAAATGGTCAAGGCCTTTATATTTTAATAGTTAAATTATTTTAGGAGATGTAAGGATGGTAAAACTAGTAAAGTGTGTAAAGAATATTATAGATTTTAATTTGGATGAGTTTAATAAACTAAACATTGGAGTAGAAATTCAGGATTTTGTGAACTTTTCTTTAAATGGTATATTAATGGAAAACAGAGTTATAAAATATAAGGAATTGCTTTATAATTTTAATAATATTATTTCCCTACATGGACCATTTTTAGATTTAAAACCTATAAGTCCTGATCCAGACATAAGAAGGATAAGCTATAATAAATATTTAAAGGCTTTAATTATTGCAAAAGAATTGAACTCAGATTATATAATATTCCATAGTCAGATAAATCCACATTTAAAGGAACCAAATTTGATAAGGATGATGAATTCAAAAACTAAAGAATTTTGGGTGGAGATACTAGATGAATCAGATTATGAAGGAGTAGTTTTAATTGAAAATATATTTGAGGATGATCCACAATTGTTAAAGGAATATATTGAAGCAATCAATATGCCAAATATAAGAATTAATCTTGATATAGGTCATGTAAAATTAAATGAAGTCTCCTTAGAAAATTGGATTGCTGAACTTAAAGATTATATTGAATATATACATATACATTCTAATAATGGCAAGTATGATGAGCATAAAAGCCCTACTGAATTTGAAATATTAAAATTAAATCACCTATTAAAAAAATACAATATAAATCCTGTTTTAGGTCTTGAATATACTACAGAAAGTATAGAAAATGAAGTTAATAGATATAGAAAATTAATTTAATTTATATTATTTTTATATCCTATACTAATTTATTATATATTAAGCATTATACATTGACTTTCATTTACAAAAACGATATAATGTTCAACAATATTAAACATTATTTAATGATTGTAAAAAAGCAAAATAATTGGAGGTTAAAAAGTGAGCGAAGAAAAGACAAAGAAAAAGAAAAAAACAATTGGTTCAGTTATTAAAGCAATAGAAGTGATAGAATTTATAGCTAAATCAAAGGATGGTGTTGGGGTTACTGAAATTAGCAGAGGACTTAATTATGGAGTAAGTGCTACCTACCATCTATTAAATACACTGAAAGAATGTAATGTATTAGAGCAGGATACAAAAACCAAAAAGTTTAAGCTAGGGTTAAAGCTTTGGAAGATAGGAATGCTAGCATTTGAACAAAATCCCTTGTCTTCCATATTGCAGCCATACCTAAAAGAGCTAAAAGAACTTACAGGAGAAACTGCTAATCTCACAATTATGGATGATAATCAAATAGTATATATAGCTCAGGAAGAAAGTGATAGATTAGTAAAAATGTTTACTAAAACCGGTGCTAAGGCTCCACTACATTGTACTGCAGCAGGAAAGGTTATTCTAGCGTTTATGGATGAAGATGCTAGAAAATCAATAATAGATAAGATAGAACTAACTAAATATACAGAGCATACAATAGTGAATAAAGAAGACTTATATATGGAGCTAGAAGAAATAAGAAAGAATGGTTATGGCTTTGATAATGAGGAAAGGGAACTAGGGGTTAGCTGTATAGGAGCACCGGTATTTGATTTAAATGGTGATGTTATAGCATGTATTACCATATCAGGACCAACATCAAGATTTACAGAAGAAAATAAAGAAAAGTGGATAAAGGATCTTGTAAAAGTAGCAGATGAAGCCACTAGATCTTTAAAGTATACTGGTTAAGGTATCAAAAATTTAAGTTTGTAGTTAAAATTAACAAAAATCAAGACTTCGTTTCTATATATTAAGTTAGAAACGAAGTTTTTTATTTACGAGGCTCTTTGTCAATATTTGGGGTGGGATTTTCTTAAATCCCGCTCCATTGCTATTTTTAGCCCTAATTTTCCAAATGGTTGAGAAAAATAAAGCTATACGTGTTTTTGGGTGCACTTAAATAAACCTAGCTAAAATGTAGGTTTCATATAGATATTTACTTTTTAGATGTCTATCTAGTACAGTGAAGAATCCTATTACGAAATCTATAAAAGTTTTTAAGTCCAAAGGATATTCGTTT
>Ga0209537_1003150_pt1 | contig 15427 bp, 8 predicted proteins | sample BioPla4DNA1_FD_187698 | JGI IMG/M metagenome (GOLD analysis project Ga0209537, IMG submission 187698) | Biogas fermentation microbial communities from Germany - Plant 4 DNA1 (SPAdes) (version 2) | ecosystem: Engineered > Bioreactor > Anaerobic > Digestate | place: Bielefeld, North... | reverse complement strand
TGGCACCGGTAGTCAGGGGAAGGAAGGGCGAATACCAGAAGCTCATCGACAATGCCCGGAAAAACGGCTATGTCAGGATGCGGATAGACGGCGAAGTGCGTGATATAAATGAAGAAATAGTCCTGGAAAAGAACATAAAGCATACCATCGAAATAGTTGTGGACAGGCTTGTCGTCAGGCCAGACATTGTCAAGCGGCTCACCGATTCCATAGAAACGGTGCTCAACCTGAGCGGCGGTATCCTCGTAGTGGACGTGATAGGCGGGCAGGAGCTGATGTTCAGCCAGAACTTCGCATGCACCGATTGCGGTGTCAGCATCGAGGAACTTACGCCCAGGATGTTCTCGTTCAACAATCCTTACGGCGCATGCCCCAGTTGCGACGGACTCGGGACCCTGATGAAAATGGATCCTGACCTCTTCATACCCGACAGGACAAAATCCCTTGAAGAAGGCGCCATAAAAGTTGGCGGATGGAACTTCGAAAACGGTGACAGTTACGCGAGGATGTATCTCAATGCCCTGGCGAAGCACTACGGGTTCAAAACGTCGACACCTGTCAGCCAGCTGCCGGAGCGCATACTTGATATCCTCCTTTATGGAACGAAAGGTGAGAAGATCAGGATAGAATATGACAAGGAGTATGGCAGCGGATCCTTCACAGCCCCGTTCGAAGGAGTCATCAACAGCATGGAGCGCCGCTACAGGGAAACGCAGTCGGAAGGCATGAAGCGCTATTATGAAGAGTTCATGAGCAACAACCCCTGTCCTGAATGCAAAGGGGCAAGGCTTAAGAAAGAATGCCTCGCTGTTACCGTAGGGGGACTGAATATCTACGAACTGACCTGCAGGCCGGTCAGTGATATAAGTGATTTTTTCGACAGCCTGACACTGACGGAGAGAGAACGTTTCATAGCACACCAGATACTCAAGGAGATCAAAGCCAGGATCGGTTTCCTTGTGGATGTAGGTCTGGATTACCTGACGCTGGCCAGGTCGTCATACACGCTGTCAGGAGGAGAAGCCCAGAGGATCAGGCTCGCGACGCAGATAGGCTCAGGCCTGATGGGGGTAATGTACATCCTGGATGAGCCGAGCATCGGCCTTCACCAGCGGGACAACGGCAGACTGCTCAAAACACTTGCAAAGCTCAGGGATCTCGGAAATACGCTGATAGTTGTGGAGCATGATGAGGAGACGATGTATGCGGCGGACCACATAATCGATATGGGGCCGGGGCCCGGCATCCACGGAGGCTATGTGATAGCGGAAGGGGATGTCGAAGAAATCAAGAAGTGCGAGAATTCCCAGACAGGACTTTATCTCAGCGGGAAAAAGAAAATTGAGATACCCGGCAAGAGAAGGGAGCCCAACGGTAAGTGGGTGAAAATAATCGGGGCGCGGGAGAATAATTTGAAAAACATCAATGTCGATATACCACTGGGCGTATTTACGGCGGTGACAGGTGTTTCCGGTTCAGGAAAGAGTTCGCTGATAAATGAGATACTCTACAAAAAGCTGGCCGCCGACCTGAACAAAGCACGGACCAAAGCAGGCGACCACGATCACATTTCAGGGATCGAGCATCTTGACAAGGTCATCAACATAGACCAGTCGCCCATCGGCAGGACGCCGAGATCCAACCCGGCGACATACACAGGTGTTTTCGACCTGATAAGGGAGGTCTTTGCCGGAGTGACCGAAGCAAAGATGAAGGGCTACAAGTCGGGCCGGTTCAGCTTCAATGTTAAGGGCGGCCGCTGTGAAGCATGCTCGGGAGACGGGATCGTCAAGATCGAGATGCATTTCCTCCCTGACATATATGTGCCCTGTGAGGTGTGCAAAGGCAAAAGGTACAACAGGGAGACCCTTGAGGTAAGATACAAGGGTAAGAACATTGCAGAAGTGCTGGACATGACAGTGGAAGATGCTATGGAATTCTTCAAAAACCTGCCAAGGATACGCAAAAAAATCGAGACGCTGTATGACGTCGGCCTTGGTTATCTGAAGCTGGGTCAGCCCTCCACGACGCTTTCCGGCGGCGAAGCCCAGAGAGTCAAGCTTGCCACTGAATTGTCGAGGAAGGCTACCGGAAAGACGCTGTATATACTGGACGAGCCTACCACAGGCCTTCATATGGCGGATGTCCACAGGCTGACAGACGTGTTGCACCGCCTGGTGGACGCCGGGAACTCGGTCGTTGTGATAGAGCATAATCTCGACGTGGTCAAAACGGCGGACTATATAATCGACCTGGGACCGGAAGGCGGCAACAGGGGCGGTTTTGTGATTGCCAGGGGAACACCGGAGGAAGTGGCTGAAATTGAAAGCTCATATACGGGACAGTTCCTGAAGGAGCTGTTCCGGCGCGAGGGCAGATACTGACGGGCATGGTAAAACACAAGCTGCGCCTGACTCCGTAAGACAAGGATCTCCCACTTTAAAACACACAGTTTCAGAGTGGGAGATGTTCAATGCATGGAGATTTTTTCTGTATATTCGGAAAGCAGCTGCGTTCTATGTTTCTCCAGCTTATTTGGGGTTTGCAAACCCGTATCTGCGCGGGCCTACGAACAAGAACAGGAATACGAGAATGAAGAATAAAATGGCGCAATCATCATCAAAGAAGTCGCCGAGTATACCTCCTCTGTCTGACATTAAAAACACCTCCTCATGTACCTGCGCGATCGTGATAATCTTGAGCCTGTTGCTAATATAAATATATTCCCGGGCGATCCAATAGGTTACAAAAACAGTGTAAAAAGGTTTCGCTGAGTAGACCATACGCCGCGAATTGTGTTATACTTATAAAATGGATGAAATCCAGGAGAAATATTTCCAAATCATGTTAGCAACAGGTGAAATACGGGAAAAACAAGTTCAGGATAGATTAACCGCAGAAGCGAAACAAGCCTCAAATACAGGGCACCGCACGGATCATGATTTGCAGTACAGATCATGATTCAGAACAGGACGCCCCGGATCATGATTTAAGGACAGGATGACCTGAATTATGATTTCAGGGCAGGATGACCCGGATCATGATTACAGGACAGTATAGTCTGAGCGATGATTAAGAGCAGGATGACCCGGATCAATATTTCCGGGCAGGACGGCCTGGATGCAGAGCGAGGCGTGACAGCACGAAAGGAGCTGATAGGATATGACTATGTGTTCGATATGCAAGGAAAACTACGCTGTAGTTTTTATAACAAAGATAATAAACGGAAAACAGATACAGGAAGGACTTTGCCTCTCCTGCGCAAAGAAACAGGGGATACAGCCCATCAACCAGCTGATCGAGCAGACGGGCATGACCGATGACGATGTCGATAACCTGAACAAGCAGATGAGCAGCTTTTTCGAAGGAATGGATATGGATATCGATATGGAAGACGGTGCTGGAACCGAAAACACCAACGGATACGGCAAGGGCAATCCATTCCTGAATTTCTTCAGCCGTGCGTTCCCCCGGAACGATGAAAGCAGTGAAGGTCCGGATCCAAGAGAACTTGCCGACGGAAAAGACGGCAAGGGAGGTATGCGCACCAAGACACAGGAGAAAAAGGGCCTCAAAAAGAAAAAATTCCTCGATATGTACGGAACCAATCTGACCGACCTGGCACGGAATGACAAAATCGATCGTGTCATAGGCAGGGACAGGGAAATCGACAGGGTCCTGCAGATCCTCAACAGGAGGACGAAAAACAACCCGGTCCTCATCGGCGAGCCCGGAGTGGGCAAGACGGCCATTGCGGAGGGTTTGGCCGTCAGGATAGCAAAACACCAGGTGCCTGCGAAGCTCTTCAATACCGAGATGTACCTGCTGGATATGACGGCAGTCGTTGCCGGCACCCAGTTCAGGGGTCAGTTTGAAAGCCGGATGAAGGGCATCATTGAAGAAGCGAAGGCCCTGGGCAACGTCATCCTGGTCATCGACGAACTGCACAACATAATAGGCGCGGGAGAGGCCGAAGGCGCGATGAATGCCGCAAATATACTCAAACCAGCCCTTTCCAGGGGGGAGATCCAGATAATCGGAGCCACCACCCTCAACGAATACCGCAAGCACATCGAAAAGGACTCCGCGCTGGAGAGAAGGTTCCAGCCCGTGCTCGTGGATGAGCCCTCAGTCAGTGACACCATAGAGATACTGAAGGGGATCCGCGGGTATTACGAGGAATTCCACAGGGTCAGGATACCTGACGAAGTCATAGAAGCTGCGGTCAGACTTTCCGAAAGGTATATAACGGACAGGTTCCTGCCCGATAAGGCCATAGACGTTATTGATGAGGCAGGTTCGAGGGTCAATCTCAGGAACGTCACCCTGGTTGAATTGGAAGAACTCAAAAGCGAGCTGAAAAAGGTGCAGGAGCTTAAGGAAAATGCGGTCTCGGCAGACTCCATAGAGGATTACCAGAAAGCCGCCGATCTGAAAGTGCGCGAATGCAAGCTGATCCACCAGATACAGGAGCTTGAACGGAAAAACAAGGAAGATGTGCTGACCGTAGAAGACGTGGCGCATGTCGTAGAGTCCTGGACGAAGATCCCTGTGCAGAAGCTGACGGAGATCGAAGCGGAAAAGCTGTTGAACCTCGAAGAGAGGCTCCATAAGAGGGTCATAGGTCAGCATGAGGCTGTCAGCAGCGTCGCGAAGGCGATCAGAAGGCACAGGGCAGGATTCAGGAAGAAAAAGAAGCCCGCCTCTTTCGTATTCGTCGGGCCGACCGGCGTCGGCAAGACCGAACTGGTAAGGGCGCTGGCGGTAGAACTGTTTGAAACGGAAGACGCCCTTATAAGGCTCGATATGTCAGAATACATGGAAAAGCACTCGGTTTCGAAGCTCATCGGATCGCCGCCGGGCTATGTCGGTTACGACGATGCGGGCCAGCTTACGGAAAAGATCAGGAGAAAGCCGTTTTCAGTCATACTGATGGATGAAATTGAGAAGGCGCATCCCGACGTTTTCAACATGCTGCTCCAGATACTGGACGACGGGCGCCTTACGGACAGCCATGGCCGTGTCGTGAATTTCGAAAACGCGATCATAATAATGACATCGAACGCCGGAACATCGCTGAAGGCCAGCGGGATCGGGTTCAACAGGGACGGCTATACTGATTTGAAGAGCAATGTCATGGACGCGATAAAGGAAACCTTCAGACCGGAATTCCTGAACAGGCTGGATGAGATCATAGTATTCACAGAGCTCAGCAAGGATGAACTGATGCAGATCATAAGCCTGATGCTGGAGGAAGTGAGTGCCGAGGCTGAGCAGAAGGGAATCAGGATAATCTGTACCGACAGGGCCCGTGAGTTCATATTGGAAAAGGGCTATGATCCGAAATACGGAGCAAGGCCCCTTCGCAGGACGATACAGAGGTATATAGAGGATGAACTGACAGAGCAGTTCTTTATCGGAAAGATAAAACCCGGTGACAGCATCACGGTCGATGCGGAAGAAGGCGGCGTCCGGCTGGTCAGACAGTCAAACGCTGACCAGCCGGAGGGGCAGCATCAATGAGCAAAAGGGGTTGCAATAAAGGAGCTGTAACGATGAAAATACTGCGATCGACGGCGGCATTGCTGCTGCTGTTCTTCCTGGCAGCCATATCCGGCGCCTGTACGAAAGTGCCGGCGAAGGACTCTGGATCCGAATGGAGGATAGTGCCCACGGCGAATTCACATATCACGCTGAGGTTCATCTCAAGCTGGGGCGGAGTCGACAGCAAGGCTGAGACGCTGAAACAGGTGCTGAGCGAATTTGAGAACAAGAACCCCGGCATTACCATTGTCAACGAGTCATTATTCGGAGAAGATTTCCTGCCCAAGATCAAGACCGATTTCGCGACAGGGAACGACCCGGATGTATTCGGGCTGTGGCCGGGATCCGATATGAAAAAGCTTGTGATGGCCGGAAAAGTCGCGGACCTGACAGGTCTGCTCGACAGTGATCCGGAGTGGAAGGGAAAATTCAATCCCGCCATGTGGAGCTACACCACATACAATGAAAGGATCTACGGCCTGCCCTTCGAAATAATATTCGAGTGCATGTTCATCAACAGGGACCTTTTCGAGACATATGACGTGAAAGTACCTGAAAGCTTCGATGAACTGATGGAAGCTGTCAGGATATTCAATGACAACGACATCGTGCCCATCGCTTTCAACACTGAAGCCGAGGGCACCTACCTTTACCAGAACCTTGTGCCTGTGGTCGGAGGGAAGCAGGATACCGAATCCCCGTTCACAGCGGACCGGAAAATAAAGCAAAGCCACATAACCGCACTCAACCTGATCAAAGAACTATATGACATGGAAGCATTCCCCAGGGATTGCTTCACCATGACCAACAATGAGAGGAACGTTCTGTTCAAGGAAAAAAAGGCGGCGATGATAGTCCAGGGTTCATGGTATATCGGAGAGTTCGGGCCGGATGACGATACCGTGGATATAATCCCATTCCCCTGGGTAAAGGGTTATGAAAACCATAAGAACACGATGGTATACGGGCTTGGAGGAGGCACCTTCCACATGAGCTCAGCCGCATGGGAGGATGAGAACAGGAAGGAGGCATCCGTCAAGCTTCTGCGTTACCTGACGTCATCGGAGTCAGCCGCACAGTTTGCCGTAAATACAGGCATGATCAGCAATGTGAGCCTGGATGGTTATGAAATAGACTATATTGACATGACTATAAAAGGGATGCGTATGCTGGAGGAAGCCGATACGCTTGTTGGGCCCCTGGACTCCCTTGTGGACAGGACGGCCTGGGAGAAATACATCGCTGAACAGTTCCCGTACTTCCTGTCAGGCAAGATAACAGCTGCGCAGATGTGGAAGACTGCCATAGAAAACGGCATAATCCTGGATGACTGAGGATTGCCGGGCGGAGCCAATCTGACTTTCGGGGGTCGCGCATATGAAAAAGCCGAACGGAGGCTTGCTGAAGGCATTCAGAAAGATATCGATAAAAACTAAGCTGGTATTGCTGTTGATGATACAGATACTCATACCCCTTGTCCTGATAGGTTTCCTGAGCTATAAAAATTCTGAAAGCATAATCAAGGAGAACTCGACCGACTATTCCAGGGATATCCTGCATATGATAAGGCTCAGGCTGGACGATCATGTGAACAACCTGATACAGATATCGCAGGACCTCCTCTACGAAGAAAAGGTGTATGAAGCGCTTAAAAGCGACAGCAACACGAATGATCCGCTCAAAATCTATGAATCCCAGGCCTCTATCAACAGCTACCTCAAGATGATGGTTATTTCCCGGCCCGAAATAAAGTCGCTCTGCATCTACTCCAGTGACGGTAAGATATTTTACCAGGACGACAATACCAGGGCAGCCGGTTCCCGGGACGAGATACCTTACAGGAATATGCTCGAACAGGCAAGGAAGGTCAGGGGAAAACCCAGCCTGTACATAATGTCTGACGAGAGCAGGGCAAAGGAAATATATATGATCAGGCTTATCTACGACAGGGACGATTTCTTCGAACTGGGGCTCCTGGTCATGCATGTAAGAAAGGAGATACTCGACCAGGTATACCAGGGTCTGACCGGCAACCTGTCGAATATCATGATCCTTTCGCCGGACATGAAACTGATAGCCAGCAGGGATTACAACGATCTGCCTGTCATGACAGGTTTGCTGAGCGACAGCATAGAAGGCTACATGGGAGAGAAAATCGATAAAAAGACAGGGGTGTTCGTATCATACATAACCCAGGAAAGCACCGGTTGGAAAATCGTGTCCTATGTATCGCTGGACGAGCTTTACAGGGACGCGAACACCCTGAAGAACAACATAATCATGCTTTGCATAGCGGCAGTGGTCGTCCTGGCAGTCGTAACGCTGGTGATAGCTGTCAACATAGTCAAGCCGATAAACAAGCTCGTAAATGGAATGAAAAAGGTCCAGTCGGGCGAGGACATACGCATAGAAGAGGACAGGGAGGATGAGTTCGGTTTCCTGCAGAGGGCGTTCAATGAAATGTCCGGCGAGATACATCATCTGGTCAACTGGGTCTACAGGGAGCAGCTTACGAGGAAGGAAGCCGAGCTCAAGGCGCTGCAGTCGCAGATAAACCCGCATTTCCTGTTCAATACGCTTGAAGCCATCAACTGGATGGCCCAGTTGAACAATGTCCCGGAAATAAGCGAAACTGTCTCGAACCTGTCCGAGCTCATGGAAGCCAGCATAGGAAGGGATGACCGCCTGATAACGATAGAAGAGGAAATCAAATACACGGACAAGTATATTTCACTGCAAAAAAGGAGATTCGGAGATAAAATCGAATTAATAAAAAACATACAGCCTGACGTCCGGGACATAAAGATCCCCAGGCTGCTGATACAGCCGCTGATAGAGAATGCCGTATATCACGGGATCGAAGGGAACAGGGGGAAGGGCGTTATCAATCTCAACGCATTCAGGGATAAAGACGGATGCGTATGTGTCGAAGTCATAGACAACGGCGTCGGTATGGATCCCGATGAACTTGCGGTACTGAATGCGAAGCTTGCGATGGATAACGATACATACTTCAAAAACCTCGGAGGCAAAAAGCGGACAAGTATAGGAATCGAAAACGTAAACAGGAGGATCAAGCTGTTTTACGGTGAAACTTACGGTCTGAGGATGGAGAGCAGGGTCGGCGAGTACACGAAGGTTGCCATAAAGATACCCTGCGAGGTAAACATGGTCGATGGGGAGGGCTTCTATGTACAAAGTTCTGATAGTAGATGATGAACCTATCATACGAAAAGGTCTGAGAAACATTATCAACTGGAAGAACTTCGGCTGTGAAGTCGTGGCTGAGGCTTCCGACGGACAGGACGGCCTGGAGCTGGTAAAGAAACACAGGCCCGACATCATCATCACGGACATAAAAATGCCTGAAACAGACGGCCTTTCGATGATAAGGCAAATAAAGGAGGATGTGCCCGACAGCAGGATAATCATACTTACAGGATACAGGAATTTCGATTATGTCCATGAAGCGCTGAAGCTGGGCGTCATGGATTTCCTGTTGAAACCGTCCAGGATAGAAGAACTGACGGCAGCCATATCCCGTGCCGTCAAGGAGCTCAAATTCCAGAAACAGCGGACAGAGGAGTTCGAGAAGCTTGGGCACCTGTTCGAGCAGAACATATCGGTGCTGCGTGAAAAGTTGCTTTACGATATCATTTATGAGATAAACACCAACAGGGATGACATAAGGGAGAAGCTGCAGCTGTTCGGGGTGGAACAGGGGGATTTTTGCATGCTGCTGGTGCAGAACGACGCGGAGGAAAGCGACGGCAGCGAGATTAGCCAGTATGACAGGCATCTTTATCAGTTTGGGATCATAAACACCTTCAATGAAATATTCACGGACAAATTCGAGGTGCTGCACGTTACTCTTGACACCGTCGGCACAGCCTTCATAGTCATGCCCAGGGAAGACGCGGGGGACGAATTGACCGAGACGATAAACAAAAAATGCACCTATCTCCAGGAGATAATAAACAACTGCTTCGGATTCACCGTAACCATAGCCATCAGCTCCGTGGGCAGCGATTTCACCGAGCTTCCGCAGAAATTCAGCGAGTGCAGGGGAGCGCTGGAGCACAAATTTTACCTTGGAAACAACTCGATCATATATCACAGCGATGTGAACACATTCTTCAGATATGACGACCATTCCATGCTGGAGAAGCTGCAAAAAGCGCTGGTCGAAGGCATCAAATCAGGCAATGAGGCGGCGGTGGAAGAAAGGCTGAGAGATATATTCAGCTACATCAGGAACATCGATCCATCCAGGAAGGATTACATCAAGAACTTCTACTGGAACACGATCACATCGATCAACAATATCAGGCTGTCGCTCAAGTCCTTCGAAGACGACAAAAAGGTGGAATACACGGAACTGAGCGGCTTGTACGGACTTATCGAAAAAAGCAGCAACGCGGATGAACTGAACACGCTTCTTGAAGAATCTGCAAAGAGCGTCGTGACTAAAGTCAACAATTTCAACAACAGGAGTATAAAGCTCATACTGAGGAAAGCGGTCGAATACCTGCATGAGCATTACCATGAGCCCGTGACGCTCAATGAGGTCGCCGAATATACGCTCGTCAGCACATATTACATAAGCCGGATGTTCAAAAAAGAGATGGGGAAGAATTTCGTGGAATATCTCAACGAGCTGAGGATAGAAAAAGCGAAGGAACTCCTGAAGGATGTCCGTTACAAAACTTATGAAGTTGCTGAAAAGGTCGGCATTCCCGATGCGCATTATTTCTCAAGGCTGTTCAAAAAATACGTCGGCATGACACCGACCGAATACCGTGAGCAATAACGACCGAATACCGTGAACAGTAATTTGGACGATGCCGTAAAAATGACATGAGCAGTACAGTAGGGTACAGTACATAAAGCACAATACCAGCATAATATTTGTCAGGAAACAAAAAGGCCAGACTTCACTTCTTAAAATCCGTGAGGTCTGGCCCTTCTTTTAAAGATCGTCCCTTAGGTTTATCCTTTTATCGCACCGGCCTGAACGCCTTTGATGATGAACTTGGAAAGGAATACGTATACTATTATGACCGGCAGGATTGCCAGCAGTATGAACATATACACCTTGCCCATGTCGAACTTTGAGTAATCGGCGCTCCTGAGCTGTGCTATCATTATCGGGACCGTTTTTCTTTCGGCCTTGTCAAGAAGAAGAGCCGGTATGAAGTAGTTGTTCCATGAGCCGACGAACGAAAAGATCGCCTGTACCGCAATTGCCGGTCTTATAATAGGAAGAACGATCCTGTTGAAAGTGCTGAACTCATTCGAACCGTCGCATCTTGCAGCCTCTACGATTTCCAGCGACAGCACCGACTCCATATACTGCTTCATATAGAAAAACACAATAGGTGCAGCTATACTCGGCAGTATCAACGGGAGGTAGTTGTTGGTAAGTTTAAGCTTGAAGCATATCTGGATGAAACCAACAGCACCGACCTGTGGCGGGATCATCATAACTGCCATGATAAAAACAAAGGCGAAATTCCTGCCCTTGAAGTTATAGGCATGTATGCCGAAAGCTGTCAGGGCTGAGAAATAGGTCGTCAGAGCCGCAGTTAAGAAAGCGATGAAAAAGCTGTTTTTCAAACCCACCGGTATACTGATCGAAACGTCATTCCACGCATTGACCAGGTTGTTCAGGAAATTCTCCTGGGGCAGAATGCGAAATCCTGCCTGCAGCTGCGCATTGGAGCGGGTCGAATTGACAAACAGCAGATAGAATGAGAATAAACACAAAATTGTCAGGAAAATCAGCACGGCATATACGGCCGCCCGGTAAAGACTGAGCGTCAGCCGTGCTTTTCGGTTTACAGCATTATGTTTCAGGTAAACATAGCTAACCATACGCAAGTCCTCCTTTCATCGTCTGCTGCTCGTGCCTTGCCTGATCATGCTTCTGTATACGATCATGCTGAGGAATGCCGTGATAATGAACAGATACATGGAAACCGCGCCGGACATCCCGTAGTTCTTGCTTGGCGTCAGATAGCTGTTCAGATACATGACGAGAGTCAGTGCAGTGCGGTCCGGATTACCGAGCCGGTTGGTCAGGACCTGGGGAACATCGAACATCTGCAGGCCGCCGATCATGGCTGTAATGATAGCATAGACCACGATGGGCATCAAAAGCGGCAGAGTGATCCTGAAGAACACCTGGGTCGAATTCGCTCCATCTATAGTCGCTGATTCGAACAACTCCTGATCGATTCCCATAATACCTGCCATGAAGAGGATCGTGGTGTTGCCGAACCACATGAGGAAGTTCATCAGAGCGATCAACAGGCGGACCGATACTTTCGAACGGAAAAAGTCAAATGTCTGGTCGATTATTCCCGTCTGCAACAACAACTGATTTACGGGGCCGACATTGGAAAACAGGGTAAAAAACAGCATAGCGAATGCTGAAGCCATTATCAGGTTAGGCAAATAGATCACTGACTTGAAAAAGGGCTGACCTTTTATATTCAAACGATAACTGGTGAAAAACAACGCCAGCAGCATAGCTATAACAAACTGCGGTACTGCGCCCAGAATCCATATGATCAGCGTATTCTGGGTATATTTGATTATTCCGATGACTCCGTTGCTGTCGGGTGTAAAAAGCGCAATGTAGTTTTTGATTCCCACATAATTAGGGCCGACCTGCTTAAGGCCATCCATATAGCTTTCGAAAAAACTGTTATATACCGTTAAAAACTGCGGGATAAGAGTACATAGTATATATACAATAAAAAAAGGTGCTATGAACAGATAGCCCCACTTGGCATAGCTAACCGATCTATGGCGGCGGATGGCAATATTTTCCTCGATTTGCCTTGGCATGCGGTATTCCTCCTCGCAGATGCAATTTTAAACTGCTGTCTGCGGAAGGGCTCAGCCCTTCCGCAGACGCAGATCCCGATTACTTGTCAGCAGTTATTATGCTTCATCAGGAGTAATAATTGCAGGATACTTTTCGTTTACATACTGGTAGTAGTTAGCATATGCCTGATCCTCGGTGATGTTGCCAAGGAAGTAATCCAGGAATACGCCGGGGAGCTGTTCGTTCAGCAGCTGGTCATACTGGGTCTTGTGTTCGAACTTGATGTTCTTAGCCAGTTCAACGAATACAGCTGTGTCGTTCTGGCCGCCCAGGAACTCGTTGCCGTAGTTGGGATCGTCAGCAAACTTCTGGTTGACCTTGGTGTTGTTGGAGAACTGCATTTCGTTCTCGACCAGCTTGGAGCATACTTCTTCGTTGATGGTGAAGGTATCCATTATGTCTTTGAGCATGGTCGGGTTGTCTGTGCCAGCCGGAGCAAGCAGCCATGTACCGCCCCAGAAGTAAGCCTGAGGTCCCTGTACGATTGCCCAGTCGCCAGAGCAGCCCTTTTCAGGATCCATAGCATTGCCCATGCAGAAGTTGTAGTACCATGCGGGTCCGAAGAAGCACATGGTCTTACCGGTTGCAAACATCTGCTGATTCTTTTCGTCATCCCAGATACCTGCCGGCAGGGTGTATCCTTTTTCAAGGTATTCCTTTGCCTGCTTCAGGTAAGCCAGGATCATGGGGTCAAACTGCAGCTTGTTGTTTGCATCGACCCAAGGCATGGAGCAGTTGTTCGAGAATGTGCGGTAGGTTTCAACATAGGAAGCTGTCATGTAGTATCCTTTTTCTTTTGCCTTTGCAGCTACAGCATCGAACTTGTCCCAGTCAGAGATTGCTTCCTGGACTTTTGCAGGATCATCTGTGCCGAGAACGTCTTTTGCAATCGAACGACGATAGATAACTGCTGCAGGACAGCACTGGAAGGAAACACCCTTCATGCGGCCCTGGGAATCGCTTGCTGCCTGTACTGTGTACTGGTACATAGTAGGAGCAGCGGTAACTCCTATGGTGGAAACATCCATTGTGAGATCGGATTCTACGTATTTCAGGATGTAGTCAGCCTCTGCCAGGAAAAGGTCGACCTTTTCGTCCGGTGAAGCGCTCTCCTGTGCCAACAGGGCAGCATCGAGCTTCTCCTGGTAAGCGCCGCCGTCACTGGGAGTGATTATCCAGTTGACAGTTATGCCTTCAGGAACTGTGTAGTACTTCTCAAAGAAGCCCTTGAACTCTTCGTTCCATGCGTAGATGTTGAAGACTTTGCCTTCCTCAGCAGTCTTCGCTGGAGTTGATGTGCCCGATCCGGATGGCGGTGAGACAGGAGTTCCTGTGCCGGTCTTATCGCCGCAACCTGCTAACAAACCGACCATCAGAACCAAAACCAGCAGAATCGATAGTGCTTTTTTCATGTTGCTTCCTCCTTAAATTTGATTTATAAACAACTGTCTGAAACAGACAGTTATAAACCGCATGACCAACCGACAACAGATCGCCGTCAGTCTGTCTCAATATAAATATTAAATTCATTGCTGTCCAATTAAAATGGATTTGATTGCTTTATAGGTTGAAACCTTGCTGATTTTTGTGGACAGGTGCGCAAAAATGTGCAACAAAAAAATACACGCGAAACCTGAAAGCCAACGCAATACTGGGTTAGCGGCGTATGCTCCCGGATTCATCCCTCCCGGTCAAGCCTGATTTCGGACAGGGATGTACTGTTCCGCCCCTGTTGATTTTAGCTGTAAAAAGTTATAAAATATCACCAGCCTGTGGCGGGCTTTTACGGTGATTGGACGGGCGATGCGGCCCAATTATCGTAAAAGCCCGCTGATGGCCGCAACTATGATCGAAAGCGGAGGATTTTATGAGATACGGTTGTTTTGACGACACGAACAGGGAATATGTGATCACTACACCCGAGACGCCGAGCCCCTGGATAAATTATTCGGGTAACCAGGAATTCTTTTCGCTGGTATCCAATACGGCAGGTGGCTATTGCTTCTACAAGGACGCCAGGCTGAGGCGCATCACCAGGTACAGGTACAATAATGTGCCTGTTGACAGCGGCGGCAGATATTTCTACATCAGGGAAGAAAACGGCGACTTCTGGTCGCCCACCTGGGCCCCTGTAAGGAAGAAGCTGGACAAATACGAATGCAGGCACGGCCTCGGGTACACCCGTATATATGGGGAAAGAGGCGGTATCGGCGGCGAAGTGCTGATTTTCGTGCCCCAGGACTTCAACGGCGAAGTCCATAAAGTCGCCATATCCAACAAAGACAGCCAGATCAGGACGATAAAGCTGTTCTCATTCATCGAATGGTGCCTCTGGAACGCATATGACGATATGACCAACTTCCAGCGGAATTTCAGCACCGGTGAAGTGGAATTCGAAAACAATGCGGTCTACCACAAGACGGAGTACAGGGAAAGGCGCAACCATTATGCCTTCTATTGGTCAAACACTGAAGCGGCCGGCTTCGATACGGACAGGTACGAGTTCATAGGCCGGTACAACGGCTTCGACGCTCCTCAGGCAGTTGTTGAAGGTATGTCCCGCAACTCCATGGCGGACGGCTGGTCACCCGTTGCTTCGCACAGCTTCGACATAACGCTGCTGCCCGGCGAACAAAAGGAAATAGTCTTCGTGCTGGGCTATGTCGAGAATGACCCTGATGACAAGTGGGAAGCTTCCAATGTAATAAATAAGAAAAAAGCCAGGCAGATGACAGAAAAGTTCACCACACCGCAGCAGGTGGACGAGGCGCTCGGCGAACTGAAGAAGTACTGGGACGGGCTCCTGTCCAGGTACGTTGTGGACAGCGGAGATGAGAAGCTGGACCGCATGGTGAATATCTGGAACCAGTACCAGTGCATGGTCACATTCAACATGTCCAGGAGCGCTTCATATTTCGAATCCGGCATTGGCAGAGGCATGGGATTCAGAGACTCCAACCAGGATATACTGGGATTTGTTCACCAGATTCC
>Ga0209537_1003140_pt1 | contig 15457 bp, 15 predicted proteins | sample BioPla4DNA1_FD_187698 | JGI IMG/M metagenome (GOLD analysis project Ga0209537, IMG submission 187698) | Biogas fermentation microbial communities from Germany - Plant 4 DNA1 (SPAdes) (version 2) | ecosystem: Engineered > Bioreactor > Anaerobic > Digestate | place: Bielefeld, North... | reverse complement strand
ACTAAAGAAGAATTTAATCTTTATAAAGAAAAAATTTCTGAATTTGCAAAAAGGTTTAGTAAGATTTCGGAGATGTGTAATTTAATAAATTCTATAGCTTCTAAAACAAATCTTTTAGCCTTAAATGCAGCAATAGAAGCTACTAGAGCTGGTGAACATGGAAAGGGTTTTGCTATAGTTTCCGAAGAAATTAGAAAATTAGCTGAAGAAAGTAAAATTTCTTCTAAAAATATTAATATTCTTGTTACTGAACTTACTAAAGATAGTAAATCTATGATAGATAATTCAATTATATTAGACGAAAAGTTAGCAGAAGAAATAAATATAGTCGCTAAAACTTTAAATTACTTTCAACCTTTACTTTATCTAAAAATGATAAATAAAATTAATAAATGCAAAAAGAAGAGTTCTATCACTCTTCTTTTATTTATTTATTTTCTTTAACTCTTCTATTTCTTTTCTTTGAGCTTCTATAACCTTGATATATTCTTTTTCTTTATTACCCCATTCTTTACTTAAATCATTTATAAGAGATGCCATTTCATCGGCACTTCCAACTATTCTATTAAAAAGAAGAAGATTAGACTTTAATATTTCTGGAATTTCATGATGGGAATATCTTAAAGTATGATCTATTTCACCATAGCCTTCTTCAAATATTGTTCTAACTTGAATTTCTGCTATAACTTTTTCATTAGTTGGATAAAATTCAACTAAATAATGTACTGAACGATAACCGGATATTCTAGATCTGACTTCAATATTTAATTCTTCAAAAGGCTTTGTATTGTCCCCTTCTCTAACATTAGCAGTAACTTCAATAACCTTCCAAGTTTTCATAATAAATTCATGGATAGCCTGCCATTGATCTTTAAATATATGAATAACCCTTATTCCAATTAGGTCATTAATTTCATTTTTATAGTTATCCACAGAGAATTCAAAATCATCCCCATATTTTTCTTTTCTATCCCCAGTCTTTCTAATTATTTTTTCTATTAACCTTTCTGGCTTCTTAACCCTTGATTTTACAGAGTGAACAGAGTCAACAGAACGAAAAATATTAGCTATAAAATTTGCATGATTTTCATAAGAAAGTTCATATTTCACAAAATCCTCATAAATTTCTTTTAATGAATTTATGTTGATATTATATTCCTTAATCTTTTCTTTAGCATGAGGATATTTTAGTAAAAACTCTTCTATATTAAAACTCTTCTTCATAAAATCATACTCCTTTATCTATAGGTATTTTTATTATTATACCTTATCTCTCCATTTCACTTCAAAACTTTTTTCAAAGTTAATAAATTAATAAATTTACAATTAATGTAACTCTTAATTTCCATTAATATTATATAAGATTTAATATTTTATTAAATCATAGTAAAAAAATATAAAAATTTGCAAACTTATGTTAATGTTAACTATATATTGTTAAATTCTTAGCAATACAAAATTAATTATTCCAACTTAAATTTATTTGCTTAGGGGGAAATATTAAAATGAAAATTAAAGAAAAAATCCTAACTATAATGACTTCCATACTTTTTTCCGTTGTATTAGTTTCTATTATTGTTGTATATTTCAACTTTAATAACTATATAACAGAAAATACCTTAGAAAATCAATATAATATGAGCATGAATTTAATAAACGCTAAATACGAGGGGGATTGGTCTATAAAAGATAATAAGCTCTATAAGGGTGATTTTTTAATAAACGATAATAATGAAATAGTTGATTTAATTAAAGAATCCTGCCAGTCAGAAGTAACAATATTTTTAAATGACACTAGAGTTTCAACTACAATAATAGAAGATAATAAACGTGTAATAGGCACTAAAGCAAATGCAGAAATATCTTCTAAAGTTCTATCTAATGATGAAAAAGTTAAAGTTAATACTGAATTATTTAATGATAAATATAAAGCACTATATTCTCCGATAAAGGATAAGGAAGGAAAAATAATAGGAATGTTTTTCCTAGGAATAGAAAAAGATATAATATGGGAAGAAGTCAAAAGCATATTATTAAATATTATTATTTCATCATTTATAATTCTTGTTATTTCAACTTTAATTGTTACAATCCTGACAGCAAAGTTTATTGTTAATCCCCTTCTTAAAACTAGTAAATATTTAGATTCTTTAGCTAATGGAAATTTAGCCTTTAAGATAAGTGATTTTACTTTAAATAGAAAAGATGAATTTGGAATAATGGCTAACTCCTTACAAAAAACTAAGTTAGCATTAAAAAATATTATTGAAAAAATTCAAGAAAGCGCTAACAAAGCTTTAAGCCAAGCAGATAATTTAGCTTCTATTTCAGAAGAAATATCAGCCTCTTCTGAGGAAATTTTATCTTTATCAGAAGAATTAAATGCTACTACTAATGACGTTGCTGCAACTACTCAACATTTAAAGAATATGAATGATACTTTAATCGAATTACTTTCAACCTTTAAGCTTTAAGGGACTGACCCCATTACAAAAAATGTAATGGGGTCAGTCCCCTTTACAAATCTCTGGTAGCTATTACATCTACTCCTGTGTTAAGGATGTTTTCAACAATAACATCCCCCATTTTTACTGGAGCTTTAACTGTAATCTTATTTAATTCTTCTATACACTTAAAATTCAAATCTTTAGGAATTGGCGCCTTAGTTTTTACAGGTAAAACTGCATGATGAGCACCCTCTATCTTAACAGTTGTTGTAATAACCCTTACAGGATTTGTTACTTCATTTATTCCATAAATCTCTCCTCGCTTACAGCTATTACCTGTAACTGTTAGTTTTTCTGTATCTACTGATAAATGGCAGCCCATTGGGCAGCTTATACAAATTAATTCCTTAACCATCTTATTCACCATCCTCTAAAGATATAACTAAATTGCCCTTTATTCCTTCTAGCAGCTTTTTATTCAAAAGTATCTTTTCCATTTCAGAAGGCGCTAAATGCTTTCTCTTAAATTTAGCTATTAACTTATCTTCATTTCTAACTGTAATTACCTTATCTCTATAGATATTATTTACCCTCATAAAAACTGTTAAATTATTTTCTATTGCCTCTACAGATATTTTTTGAGGAACAGTATAGGTAATATTTTTACCATTAATTATATCAATTTCTTTTCCCCTTAATAATTCACCCTTTATATATTTAGCAGCACAAGCTCCTGCATGCTTTGCTTCTGCTGTTACAAAGTCAACTAAATCATGAACATGAACAACATTACCGCAGGCAAAAATTCCCTCTATTGATGTTTCCATACTTTCATTTACTATTAGACCGTTAGTTCTCTTATCTAATTCAATACCAGCATTTTTAGATAATTCATTTTCTGGTATTAAACCTACTGATAATAAAAGAGTATCGCAGTCGAATTCAATTTCAGTTCCCTTTATAGGTCTTCTATTTTCATCTACCTTAGCAATAACAACCTTTTCTAATCTTTCCTTGCCAATAATATCTACAACTGTATGTGAAAGATATAATGGAATGTCATAGTCATTTAAGCATTGAACGATATTTCTATTTAAGCCGTTAGAATAAGGCATAAGTTCTACAACAGCCTTAACCTTTGCTCCCTCTAGACTCATTCTTCTTGCCATAATAAGTCCTATATCTCCAGATCCTAAAATAACAACTTCCTTACCTGGCATATAGCCTTCAATATTTATATATCTTTGGGCTGCCCCTGCATTAAATATTCCAGAAGGCCTATCTCCAGGAATATTTATAGCTCCTCTAGTTCTTTCCCTACAACCCATAGCTAAGATTATAGCTTTAGCTTCAATTTCCATATATCCCTTTTCAGAATTTATTGCATGAATGGTTTTATTGCCTTCAATATCTAAAACCATGGTATTTAACATAACTTCAACCTTAGTGCTATTTACCATCTCAATAAATCTTTGTGCATATTCTGGGCCTGTTAATTCTTCCTTAAAAGTGTGTAACCCAAAACCGTTGTGAATACATTGGTTTAAAATTCCTCCAAGCTCTAAATCTCTTTCAATTATTAAAATATCTTCTATTCCATTATTATAAGCCTCATAAGCTGCAGCTAGTCCAGCAGGGCCTCCACCAACTACTACTAAATCATATTTCATATAAACTTCCCCCTATTTTGTTTTACCTACTAGAATATAAGAGCCTTCTTTTTCCTGATAAACATTTATAGGATCCTTTTTAAGCTCCCTTGCTATAATTTCTAAAACTCTTGGGCCACAGAAGCCGCCTTGGCATCTTCCCATTCCTGGTCTGCACCTTCTTTTAACTCCATCTAAAGTTATAGTTCCAAAGGATCTTGAAATTGCATCAATGATTTCTCCTTCTGTTATGCCTTCACATCTGCAGATTATCTTTCCGTAAGAAGGATTTTTCTTTATTAATTCCCCTTTTTCTTCCTTTGAAAGTTCACTAAATATAATCTGCTTTCTTCTTCCATCAAAATTTTCATTTCTCTCCTTAGTTAAACCAATATCTTGAAGAATTTTTACTACTTCTAATGCAACTGCAGGAGCTGAAGATAATCCTGGTGATTTCATTCCAGCAGCATCAATAAATCCCTTTATATGCTTATCTTCCTCTATAATAAAGTCACCTCTATCAGGTTGTGCCCTTAATCCAGCAAAGTTCCTTATACTTTCCCTAAAATTCACTCTTTCAGTTGTTTTTAAGGTAGTTTCCCTTACATATTCAAGACCTTCAGAAGTTGTATTTATAGCTTCTTTATCCTCTAAATCTTCAGCATCAGGGCCAACAATTAAATTGCCATGAACTGTTGGAGAAACTAGTATTCCCTTGCCAAGAGTTGATGGACATTGGAATATTGTACTATTAAATAACTTTCCTTGAGATTTATCCATAACAAAATATTGTCCTCTTCTTGGAGTTATTTTAAAGCTTTCAGGACAAATTAAATTATGCACCTTATCAGCATAAACTCCAGCTGCATTAACTATAAATCTACTTTCTATAACCTTATTATTTTTAGTTGTTATTTTAAAGTTTTCATCTTTTTCTATTTTTATAACTTCAGAATTTAAGAATATTTCACCACCATTTTTAACACCATTTTCAGCTAGGGCAATAGTATATTCCATAGGTCCAACTATTCCTCCAGTAGGTGCATATAAGGCTCCAAGAACTTTATCTGAAACATTAGGTTCCTTTTCCAAAACTTCTTCCTTACTAAGAAGTTCTAATCCCTTAACTCCAATTTTATTTCCATTGTCATAAAGCTTTTTAACAGTTTCTAAATCCTCATCATTAAAAGCTAAAACTAAGGAACCATTTCTCTTAAAAGGGACATCTAACTCCTTACATAACTCTTCAAACATTTCATTTCCTTTAACATTAAGTTTTGCCATTAGGGTTCCTTCTCTAGGATCATATCCAGCATGAACTATGGCAGAATTTGCTTTTGAAGTTCCCATAGAAACATCATTTTCTTTTTCAACTATGGCAGCTTTTACCTTGTACTTAGTTAATTCTCTAAAAATAGATGTTCCAATTACACCAGCTCCAATTATTACTACATCATACATAAAACTATACCCCCATAAATTCTTTTTATAAAAACCTTGTTAGTTATTATTCCTGTAAAATAAACTCTTAATTCAAAAAGTATCAATAAAAAAAGCCAAGACAAAATAAAGGTAGAAAACCTCCCTTATTTTGTGCTTGACTCTAAAACTCTTAAGCACTAATGAAATATATATTTGATATCTTAATTATATCATAAGAATTATTAATTCTCAATATCTGTAAAATTCTTATTTTTCTTCCCAATCTAAACTTCTTTTTACTGCTTTTGACCAGCCTGAGCAAAGTTTATTTCTAGTGTCTTCATCCATATTAGGTGCAAATCTTTCTCCTTCACACCAGTTCTTTGCTAATTCTTCTTTGCTTTCCCAAAAGCCTACAGCTAAGCCTGCTAAATATGCAGCACCTAAAGCTGTTGTTTCTGTAATTATTGGCCTTCTAATTTCAGCATTTATTATATCAGCTTGGAATTGCATTAAGAAACCATTTCTACTTGCTCCTCCATCAACCTTTAGGCTGGTAAGTTTTGTACCTGAATCCTTTTCCATGGTATCTAATACATCCCTAGATTGATAAGCAATTGATTCTAAGGCAGCACGAATTATATGATTTCTATTAGCTCCTCTAGTTAATCCTAAGATAGCACCCCTAGCATATTGATTCCAATGTGGTGCTCCAAGTCCAGTAAAGGCAGGAACTATATAAACGCCTCCATTGTCATCTACCTTTTTAGCAAAATATTCTGTATCAGCAGCATCATTTACAAGTTTTAATTCATCTCTTATCCATTGAATTACTGCTCCACCAATGAATACAGAACCTTCTAAAGCATATTGAACCTTATTATCTATACCAACAGCAATAGTTGTAACTAGACCATTATTACTTCTTACTAATTCATCTCCAGTATTCATAAGTAGGAAGTTTCCTGTTCCATAGGTATTCTTTGCTTCACCCTTGTTAAAGCAAGCTTGACCAAATAATGCAGCTTGTTGGTCTCCTGCCATACCTGCAATTGGAACATCTACTCCACCTAAATTAGCATAGCCATAAACTTCTGATGAATTTTTAACTTCTGGAAGCATTGATTTTGGAATATCTAATATATTTAATAGCTTTTCGTCCCAGCATAAATCTTTGATGTTATATATCATTGTTCTAGATGCGTTTGTATAATCAGTAACGTGTACTTTTCCATTAGTTAATTTCCAAACTAACCAAGTATCTACTGTACCAAATAATAATTCTCCCCTATTTGCTTTTTCTCTAGCCCCTTCAGCATTATCTAAAATCCATTTAATCTTAGTTCCTGAGAAATAAGCATCTGGTACTAATCCAGTAGCTTCTCTTATATAATCGCCATGACCATCTGCAACTAGTTTATCTACCATAGAAGAACTTCTTCTACATTGCCAAACTATAGCATTATATATAGGTTCTCCAGTGTTCTTATCCCAAACTATTGTAGTTTCTCTTTGATTAGTAATACCTAAAGCAGCAATATCTTCATACTTTATATTTGTTTTTGCAATAACTTCTTGTAAAACTCCATATTGAGTCGACCATATTTCCATTGGATTATGTTCAACCCATCCTTGAGTTGGATAAATTTGTGTAAATTCCTTTTGTGCTACGCCTAAAATATTTTGAGCCTTATCAAAAACTATAGCTCTTGAACTAGTTGTACCTTGATCTAAAGCAATAATATATTTTCCCATTATTTCATTCCTCCATTTTTATATAATCAATTTTAAAGTATTATCGATAGAATAAAGCCTGCTAAAGTTCCCCCAACTAAAGCTGCTCCTATTTGTGGGATTGCCTTTTTTACTTTTCCCCCTTGAATAGCAGATGCAACGCAAAGTCCTATTCCTGCAGCAAATCCCATGTCTACCCAAACTGGTCCACTTTGTGTTATTAATCCAACTCCATGATTTAACGCCCAAGCTGTTCCTACAATAAATCCAGCTGCCATAAATCCTCCAATTGGACCAAATTTATCTACAAGTCCACCCCAATACATTCTTATCAAAAACGGAAATATAAATCCACCAACTATTGTCGCTAGAGCTAATTCCAATGTCATAATAATACCCTCCTAACCTCTCTAAATTAATTATTTACATTTTGATTTTCAGATATTTCAACTTGTGCATTAGATTTTTTAGCCATATCCCTCTCTATAGCTGCTGCCACTATTCCTCCTATAACAGCCCCCACTGCTATAAGAGCTAGAGTAGGAAGTGATTTTACTGCACTACTAGCACCTTGATTGAAAAAGTCTCTCATAAAACAAGAAATACCAACTCCAAGTCCCATATCTATAAAAGCTCCATCATCCTCATTAGTTATTAATCCAAGATAATGGTTCATAAACCACATTGGACCTATTATTGCTACAGCTGCAAACCAGCCCCCTGCAATGCCATATTTTTCTGCAAAGGTTCCCCATATTCCGCCGACAAATAATCCAACGCACATAAAGCCTATTGTACTTCTTAAAAATTTCATTTTTATATCCCCCTAAATTATAATTCTCAATCTTAATAGATATAAAATCTCCCCTTTTAGAAACTAAATGTATAGTTTCTTTATCCTCTGATATTTAAAATTTTGTCCTTATGTTTAAAGTCCTTGAAAATCAAAATGCAAACTCTTAATTTTACTTATATCACCCCTTATCTTGCTTTTATATTCTTATTATTGGATAAAATATATTTAATATTAAATTGTAATCTTAAAATAACTAAAATCGATAACGTTTACTAAAAAAGTCAAGCCAAAATAAGATAGTTATCCTATTTTGTGCTTGACTCTAAATCTCTAACAGCACTAAACTATTTTTTCCCCTGTTAATATTATATTTTAAATATCCCAAATTTTTTGATTTGAAGTAGATATGCAACTTGCACCTGCTCTTAAAGCCTGTAAAACCTCTTCTTTTGTTTCTACTAAACCTCCTACAATAATCGGCTTTTTATATTTAGCAGAAATACTTTTAATTACCTTAGGTATAACTCCTGGAAGTATTTCAACTGCATCACAATCATTAGATATATGTTTATTTGCATTTTTTAAAGATAAGGAATCCAGAATAAATATTCTAAATACAGTACTTAATCCAACTTCTTTAGCTATTCTAATTAAGGAACTTTTGGTTGTTACTATTCCTTGAAAGGTTGTTTTTTCCTTTATAAATTTAACTGCTATCTCCTTATTAGAAAGTCCCTCAATTAAGTCTATGTGAACAAAACCAATTTTATTTTTATTTGATATCTTTTTGCTTATATTTAATATATTTATAATATTTCCATATAAAACAAAGATAACCTTACTCTCTGAATCAAGGGCGGCTTCTAATTCATTATCATCTTTAACTGCAGTTATTATTGGATTATCCTCCAAAACTCTACTTATATCCATTTTCACACCTTCTGTAATTGTTTTCAGGAAGATTATACCATTCAAATTTTACCTTGTCTATTACACTTAACTTAAAAAATAGTTAATGTATTAACAACTTAATAATTTAATAAAAAAAATAGTAAAAAAATAACATAAACAAATCCTTAACAGATTTACTTATGTTATTTTCTTTATATTTCCTTATAATTTTTAGTATTTCATTAATTTATTAGTAAAATTATAATAGTTTTTTTATATTTTTCCTTATGTATTATTACTTTTACATATTATCCAAATATGTTAATAAATATAGTAATAACAAAAGAATTAATAAAGTCAATAAATAAACATCCTACTATTGGAACTACAAGATATGGAGTTTTAGCAAAGCCATATTTATCTGTAAGAGCATCCATATTTGCTACTGCATTTGCTGTAGATCCCATTCCAAAACCTGAAAGGGCTGAAACAAAAACTGCAGCCTCATAATCTTTTCCCATAACTCTAAATACTATGTAATATCCAAATACAAACATAAGAATAGTTTGAGCTATTAACATAATAATTAAAGGAAGAGCTAAGTCAAATAATTCCCATAACTTTAATCCCATAAGGGCTAAGGATAGGAAGAAGGAAAGACTGATTCCACCTAAAGTTTCTATTTCCTTATCTTCAAGCTTTACTTTTCTTAAGTCGCATATATTTTTAATAATTGCAGCAGCAAGCATAGCCCCAATATAGGATGGGAAAGTTAATCCTAAGCCTTCCATAAACTTTGTAATAATTGCTCCTATTCCCATTGCTAAAAATATCCATGCTGCTCCATTCATAAGTCTCTTATGTGATAATACCGCTTCATTATCCTGATGAAAATCACTTACTGGTATAGTCTTATCACGATACTCCTTAACTGTTTTAAGTTTATTTCGCTCTATTAAAGTTTTTGCTGCAAATCCACCTAAAATGCTTCCCATAACTAGTCCAAAAGTTGCTGAGGCAAAAGCTACAGTTGTTGCTCCCTTAACCCCCATCCCCTCTAAAAGTGGTCCAAAAGAACCTGATGTACCATGTCCACCTACTAATGGAATGGAGCCTGTAGTTAGTCCTAATAATGGGTTAAGCTTAAAAGCTGATGCTAAAGATACTCCTAATATATTTTGAGTAATTACTAAAATAGTTGATAATATTAAAAATATTATAACTTTTACTCCCCCTTGTTTTAGCAGCCTAAAGCTTGCAGTATATCCAATACTGGTAAAAAAGGCTGTCATAAACACTTGCTGTAATGTAGTATCTAAGCTTATTGTTAAGATACCATTTAATTTAAAAATAAGCATTAATATTGAAAAAATCATTCCACCTACAACAGCTGATGGAATGCAGTATTTTTCTAAAACTTTTATTCTTTTTCTTATATAAGCCCCAAAATAAAATACAATGGTAGCTAGTGCCATCGTTTCAAATATATCTAATTTTATTTCCATGTATTTTCCTCCCTAAAAATTTAACGCCTTACTATATAATACAACATATTGAAATATAATCAAATAAAAATTTCATTTTTTTCGACAAATTTATGCATATTATATTTTTACTTTATTTCCAAGAATTAATCAAATACAATAAAGTCCTCATGAGCACTTACTTATAGAAGGGTAAATTATTAAAACTATACATTTTAGATGTTTTTATTATTGAATAATTAAATTTAATTTCATTCATTTTTTATTAATTAAGTTTATTTGTTTTACATAATTTAATTATGTAAATTAAGTATCATTGTTAACTTCAATAAAATATTTTTATAAAATAGATATTTTTTTAACAAATAATAAAATAATTTCTATAATAAAAATTCAATAAAATCTATTTATAATACAAAAATGGTATTTACAAATATTTTGCAAATACCATTTTTATTAAAAATTTATATAGAAATTGAATCGTTAGACTTATTAAAAATTTCCTCATTATTTTGCTTTACAAAACTTATTAATTCTCTTTCACCTTCTACTTCTCCTTTATAAGGGTAGGTTTTTGCTATTTTCTCAAACTCATCTAAATATTTTTTAGCTGTATTTTCATCTTTATTTATAAGAAGTTCATAAGCATATAATAACCTTTTTTTAGATAATGAATGTTTACTTGCCTTTATATATTTTTTTAATTCTTTAGTAAATAACTTATTTATTTTATCTATATTTCTATCTCCAATTATCTCATAAAAAAGTAACTCACATTCAATTTCATTTTTATATATTCCTAATAAATTATTAGAGTTTTCTAAAACATAATCAAATTCTTCTTTAGATCTTTGAAAATCTTTATTATCTTGATAATAACTTCCCATCATACAAGCAACTGATGCAATAATTGGATTGTTTATATCTGCTCCTTCAGAAAGCTCAAACCACTCCTTAGGCATATCCTTAATTCTAGCCCCTCTTGCTAATAAGGCATTTATTTTTAGCTGTCTATAAAAAGCATATCTAGCATCCTTATTCTTCTTTAAGAAAATTATATTATAACCATCATTGGCAGCTCCAGCAATCTTTAATGGAATTATATTCATAAGTCCTAATATTATTCCTATCCCTGAAAAGGAAAGTAAAATTTCTAGTAAATAAGGCATATTAGAAAATATTAAATATATAATTATAGCTATAATTGAAAAAATAATATTTAAAAGTCCTCCCCCTAGGTTATATAAAATAAAAGGAAATTTATCTTCTTTATACTCAGGAGGCTCCATTAAACATTGTCCTCCTGTACCAGCTATACTAAATCTTTTTAGTTTAATTTTATCCTCTTCTTTCATGATAGTAATACTTCCTATCCTAAAAGAAGTAAGCCTATATCCAGTAAGCTTTCCAAAAAGAAAGTGTCCTCCCTCATGAATAATTATGTGAAGATAAAAAGATAGTGCAACACTTACTAAAAAAATAAATCCTCCGTCCCTTCTATCTACAAGTTCTGTTTTTGAATTAGATAAAAATGCAATAAAATATCCTAAAGCTGCAAAAGCTAGTAAATAAATTATAATACCCAATATCTGCACTAACTTTTTCTTAATATCCTTACTACTCAAATCTCAATATCCTCCTAAAACATTAAATTATAATAACCACATTATACCATTCTATTATATCTAATCCAATTTGTTTTACTTCATAAATTTTATATTCCTTAAAAGCCTAATATTAATAAAAGGACTAAATACAGCTTTTTCGCTATACTTAGCCCTTCTAAATAGCTATTTAAATTATTTAATTATCTATTCTTCACTGATTGGATCTTCTATTAATGTTGCTACTCTAAATTTATGAACATGACCGTCTGCACATTCTGTCTTAGCACATACAAAGTGTACATGTCTTCCATCGCCTACAGGTATAGCTCTTCCAACCCAAACCTTAATACAATGATGATGATTGTCAAATGTGTCTGTTAATGTTTCTAATTTATGAATATGGTCTCTTCCATTATCTATTGGAATAGCATCCCCTGTAACTCCAGCAAAACGGTGGTTATGATCTTCTATTCCTCTTTCATCAGAAATAAAAGTACTTCCTTGAACTTCATGAACATGTCTATTTCTCTTTTTACAACAGTCTCTTGACATATTTTACACCTCTTTTGTTCAATATTTTATAAAGCTTTAGTAAACTCTATATAATATAATATTAAACAGCTACTAATTATGTTACTTGCTCATAAATTTAATAAATTGTAAAAAGAAGATTGTCTCCAATCTTCTTTTTTACAACACCCCCTATGTTTTTATATTTTATAAGTAGTTTAACTAAAATGGAAAGAAGGGAAAGAATGGGAAGAATGGCACAACATCTACAGCTGCTAAAAGAGCCAACGGAAAGACTCTACGTCTAAATCTTCTTACTGGTCTCCTTCTCCTAGAACCTTGACCATATCCATACTCTTGTCTTTCATATGAAAGATCTTCTTCCATCATTACAGGTTCACCAACTAATAAATTAACATTTTCTCTGTCAACACCTTCTACTATTCCATCCACCATGGTTCCATCTCTCATGGTTATAACAACATGAAAAGTTATACATTTTCTGCATCTTTCATGCATAGAGTTTACATTATAATCCACTTTTTATCCTCTCCTTTCTATTATATGTTATTCATCTATTAAAAAAAGGTAACAAATCTAATAAAACAATTATCCTTAACAATTCGACATAAATACCTACATAAACATAAATAATTTTTCATATATTGGATTGAATTTTTTTAAAGAGGTGTATAATGGTTAAATATCCTGGTAATTGGATTTCAACAAAATCCCTTGAAGAAATGGCTAATACAACTTATGATGTTTTAATTATAGGAACTGGTCATGGCGGCGGAACAGTATTATCAAGACTCTGTGAGTTATGGAGAAATAATGGTGCTAAAAAGATAGGTATCCTTGAAAGAGGAGATAAATTATTTCATTCACATTCTTTAAATATTCCAACAATGAATATAAATACTGCCAGTAATCAACTGCTTGAAGATAATTCAACTAGTTTTAAAGATCGCTTGCCTGAATTTTCTGGAGCCAGAATGGTATATGCCCTTGGTGGCAGATCCCTATTTTGGAATTGTACTGTTCCAAGACCAATTGAAAGCGAACTTAGAAAATGGCCTATAAATTATAGAGAACTAGAGGCTTATTATTCCATGGCTGAAAAATCCCTAAATGCTTCAATTTCTTATTCTAAAGGCTCTTCAATGCAGAATCTTCTATTAAGAAAACTTTATTCCAAAGGAATTCTTGAAGCAAGAGACCTTCCATTAGCTTTTGATATGGAAGCTTCAAGAAAGGGGCAAATACATTCAAATCCTTGGTACAGCTCTATAAATAAATTGGCTTCTGCCCAATATAATAGAGACTTTGACTTAGGCCTTAATGCCTATGTTTCTAGAGTCCTTACTGAAGATAGAAAAATATCTGGAGTAGAAGTATTTTCACAAAATAAAGATATATATATAATACCTGCTAAAAATGTTGTTTTATCTGCCAGCACATTAGAAACTCCACGAATACTCCTTAATTCTAATATAAACGTTCCAGCTATTGGACACTATTTAACTGAGCATGTTTCTATAATTGCTGTAAGAACTATAAGCAGAGGATGCTTCTCCGAAAACCTTGGAAATCTATCTATCTTAAAAGCAGAAACAGAGGAAGCACCTTATCAAATTCAAATTATTGGACCTAATCAATACTTTTCATACCAACAGTTTGAAAATAAAAATCTTCAAAATGAACTTACAGTTATACTTACTGCCTTTGGAAGGGTAGAAAGCCGTCCAGAAAACAGGGTTTATATTGATTCTTCTGCAAAGGATGAATTTGGAATGCCCCTTATTCAGGTAAACTATTCACTATCTGATAGAGATTATGAAGTAGTTAATCAAATGAGCAGGGGAATTGTAGAAGCAGCTAATGCCATGGGGATAGCTCTAAATCCTGCTACAGTAGCCTTAAGACCACCAGGTTCTAGTATGCATGAATCCTGTACTTGCAGAATTGGAACTAATCCAGAAACTTCAGCAGCAAATCCTCATGGTCAAATACATGGCATTGAAGGATTATTTGTGGCAGACAACAGCGCCCTTCCTTCCCTTAGTGCTTCTGGTCCGACTATATCGAATATTGCTTTATCAATGAGAGTTGCTGATTATATTTATCTTAAAGAAACTTAAATTTTTAAAAAATAGGATGATTTTCAAGTTTTCGAAAATTATCCCTTCTCTTTATTATCTTATAAAGTTTGTTGCAATTCTTTCTTCCATTTCAGGATATCCTATGCCTGCTTTCTTGCCTGCTTCAATGCATTTAAGCATCCATGCCATATTTCTTCCAAGTGTTCTCATTGTCTGCATTCCTTCTAAATCTTGTACTACTTCTTCTGGAGTATTTCCATGAACTGAATTCCAATATTGTGATGAAACTATAGGCATACAACTAATAGTAAAGTATTTGTTTATTTGATCAAAGGCTGCACTTGCTCCTCCACGACGGCAGCTTACTACTGCTGCTCCAGGTTTATACAAAAATATACCTTTTCCACTATAATGAACCCTATCTAAAAAGGAAGTCAACATTCCAGAAGCCCCAGCATAATGTACAGGAGATCCATATACAAAGCCATCTGCCTCCTTTGCCTTTTCTAAAAATTCATTTACTATATCATCTCTAAAACATTTACCTGTTTTCATGCAAGACATGCAGCCAATACAGCCTGCGATCGGCTTATTTCCTAATTGAAATATTTCTGTTTCAATATTTTCCTTTTCTAATTCTCTTGCCACCTCTTTTAATGCAGTATAAGTACATCCTTTTAAGTGTCCGCTTCCATTTACTAATAATACTTTCATATGCTTTCCCCCTCAATCACTAAATCTTTTAAATCATTTTCATCTAAATTTAAATCTTCTTCCATTATATTAAATTTTATTTTAATTATTACAAAACTTGC
>Ga0209537_1003137_pt1 | contig 15463 bp, 13 predicted proteins | sample BioPla4DNA1_FD_187698 | JGI IMG/M metagenome (GOLD analysis project Ga0209537, IMG submission 187698) | Biogas fermentation microbial communities from Germany - Plant 4 DNA1 (SPAdes) (version 2) | ecosystem: Engineered > Bioreactor > Anaerobic > Digestate | place: Bielefeld, North... | reverse complement strand
TGTTATGCCCTTTTTAAAGGTTCTGCCTTGCAAGATAGTTTCAATAATCTTTCAAAATTATTTTTTAAAAACTATTGACTTTTATTAGCTGGTCTTTATTTATTGAGAGGAAATTCAATAAATAGATTATATCAAAAAACCAATAAATATTTAAGTATAATTTAAAATAAAGCAGGGAAAAGGAAACAAATGTAGAATTATTAGATAATATTGTATTTTCGGAGGGGGATGTATGAAAGGCTTTACAAAAGGGGAGCAAATGATTATACTAGTAATTGTTTTATTGGTGACTATATTTTTTGGTTTTAAATTTTTAGTTAAGGAAATAATCGGAAATAGGGAAGAAATTGTAGAAATAGATAAGAATTTCGTAATCTCTAATGATATAATAGAAGATGATATAATAGATGGTAGTAAAACTGAGGAAGCAAAAATTATTATGGTCCATATAAGCGGTGCTGTCCAAAAGCCAGGAGTCATAGAATTGGAACTAGGAAAAAGACTAATAGATGCTGTTGAAATATGTGGTGGATTAAAAGACGATGCAGATATAGATAGGATCAATTTAGCAAAGAAACTAGCAGATGAAGAAAAGATATATATACCTAGAATAGGAGAAGAAGTTTCTGAAAATATAAGCCTAATCAGTGAGGAAAATAAGGAAACTGAAAGGGGCAAGGTAAATATTAATACTTGCTCTAAGGCTGAACTACTAACTTTACCGGGGATAGGAGAAGTTATAGCAGATAGAATTATTGAGTATAGGGAAGATACCCCTTTTAAAAGAATAGAAGATATAAAAAACGTATCAGGAATTGGAGAGAAGAAGTTCGAAGCCATAAAAGACCTAATTACAGTAAAATAGAGGATGGTGATCAAGTGGAATTAAGATTAACCCAAATGACCAAAACTTCAGGTTGAGCGGCAAAGGTCGGTCCCGACATTTTGGCACAGGTTCTGTGTCATTTACCTAAAACAAAGGATGAAAACCTATTAGTAGGATTAGATACATCGGATGATGCAGCTGTTTATAAGATAAATGATGAATTGGCCATGATTCAAACCCTAGATTTTTTTACCCCTGTAGTTGATGACCCATATACCTTTGGACAGATTGCAGCTGCCAATTCCCTATCAGATGTATATGCCATGGGTGGAGAACCTAAGCTAGCTATGAATATTGTATGCTTTCCAAACTGTTTGAGCCCAGATGTCTTAACAGAAATCCTAAAGGGGGGCTATGAAAAAGTTAAGGAAGCAGGGGCTCTTGTAGTAGGTGGCCATACAGTGGAAGATGATGAGCCAAAATATGGCCTATCTGTAGCAGGATTTGTTCATCCGAGTAAGATACTTACCAATAGTAACGCAAAGCCAGGGGATGTCCTTATCTTAACTAAACCCTTGGGCTTAGGGATTATAAATACAGCTATAAAGGGAGAGCTGGCAGATAAGGAGGCCTATGATGAGGCGGTAAAGGTCATGTCCACACTAAATAAATATGCCAAAGAAGCCATAGACCAAGTTGGTGGTGTAAATAGTCTTACAGACATAACTGGATTTGGTTTACTTGGTCATGCCTTGGAAATGGCAATGGGCAGCAAGGTAAGTATAAAGATAAATCATAAGAACTTACCTGTAATAACCAAAGCCTTAGAATATGCAAGTATGGGCTTAGTTCCTGCTGGAGCCTATGCCAATAGGGAATATGTTGGAGATAATGTAATAATAGATGAAAATGTTCCGCAGAATATAGAAGATATATTATACGATCCTCAAACTTCTGGAGGACTACTTATATCTATTACTAAAGATAAGGCGGATTTACTTTTAGAAAAACTAACTTCAATACCTACTAAATACGCTGTAGTAGGAGAAGTAATTGAAAAACAAGAACACTACTTATACGTAAAATAATAGAAAAGAAGGGATCATATGAAGAATAGAAACTTATTTACTTTAATACCAAAGGTAGATGAACTATTGGATAAGGAAAGTACAAAAAAATTGTTAGAACATATACCTCGTAAAATAGTATTAGACAGTATAAGACTTGAGATAGATAAGATTAGGGAGAAGATTAAACAAGGTAATACTACTGAAGAGGAAGTATTAGAATGTATAAATAATTTAGATTTATCAATAGAAAAAACTGCTAGGAATAAAAACGACTATAAGTTAAGAAGAGTAGTGAACGCTACAGGAGTAGTGATTCACACTAATCTGGGAAGATCATTAATTAACAAGAAAACAATAGATAGGATTGGTGAAGTGGCCTCCAATTATTCAAACCTGGAATATGATTTAGATAAAGGGGTTAGGGGGTCTAGATATAGCCATTTAGAAGAAATAGTCTGTGAAATCACTGGTGGAGAAGGAGCTATGGTAGTAAACAACAATGCAGCAGCTGTTATGCTAGTACTAAGTACCATGGCCAAGGATAAGGAAGTAATAGTTTCCCGAGGAGAATTAATCGAAATAGGCGGATCCTTTAGAATCCCCGATGTAATGGAACAAAGCGGTGCAAAATTAGTAGCAGTTGGTACTACAAATAAAACCCATTTAAGGGACTATGAAAATGCCATAAATGAAGAGACAGCAGCACTACTTAAGGTTCACACCAGCAATTATAGAATACTAGGCTTTACTTCCTCAGTTGATTCTGAAGACTTATTTCACCTAAAGGAAAAATATAATCTTCCCCTAATAGAAGACTTAGGTAGCGGTGTCCTCATAGACCTATCAAAATATGGGCTTGAGTATGAACCAACAGTTCAAGATAGTTTAAAGAAGGGTGTAGATATTGTTACCTTTAGTGGTGATAAATTACTAGGTGGGCCTCAGGCAGGCATAATAGTAGGTAAGAAGGAATATATTGAACAAATGAAAAGAAACCCCTTAACTAGGGCCTTTAGGGTAGATAAGTTTACTATTGCTGCCTTAGAAGTCACCTTAAGATACTATCTAGATGAAAGTATTGCTACAAAAGAGATTCCTACTTTAAATATGCTTACTATGCCCTTGGAAGAAATAAACAAGAAGGCATTAAGGCTGAAAAGGAGAATTAATAGAAAAGTTAAGGACAATTCTTTAATAGTAGATATAGAGGAGAGTTTTTCTGAAGTAGGAGGGGGTTCCTTACCCTTAGAAAAACTTCCATCCAAATCCATAGCAATTAGCCTAAAGGATTTAAGCACACAAGAATTTGAAAATAATCTTAGAGAATTTAATATACCTATTATTACTCGACTATATAAGGATAAGATCTACTTAGACTTAAGGACAATAAATGAAGATGAGTTTAATATTGTTGTAGAAGGATTAGAATATGCATTAAAGAAAGTGAAGGAGTTTAAACGATGAAACATGTAATTATAGGTACAGCAGGTCATATAGACCATGGAAAAACAACTTTAATAAGAGCCCTTACAGGAAGGAATACGGATAGATTAAAGGAAGAACAGGAAAGAGGTATATCTATAGAGCTAGGATTTACCTATTTTGACTTGCCTTCAGGCCAAAGAGCTGGAATCATAGACGTTCCTGGCCATGAGAAGTTTATTAAAAATATGCTGGCAGGAGTTATCGGTATAGATATAGTATTATTGGTCATTGCAGCAGATGAAGGAGTAATGCCTCAAACCCTAGAACATCTTCATATACTAGATATATTAGGTATTAAGAAAGGCTTTATTGTACTAACAAAATCTGATCTAGTAGATGAAGAGTGGATAGAGCTGGTGGAAGAAGATGTTAGAGAAGAGGTAAGGGGTACATTTTTAGAAGACACGCCTATAATCAGGGTTTCTTCAGTAACTAAAGAGGGCATTGACCAAGTAATAAGCCTTGTAGATAAATATGCACAGGAATTGGAAGAAAAGGACATAAATGATACACCAAGGCTTCCTGTTGATAGGGTATTTTCCATATCAGGCTTTGGAACTGTAGTTACAGGTACTTTGTTGTCTGGCAAATTGAAGGTGGGAGATGAGGTCCAAGTATTTCCAGGAAATAAGAAGGCTAGAATCAGGACTATACAGGTACACGACAATGATACGGACACTGCCTATGGTGGACAAAGGGTAGCTATCAATTTGGCAGGCTTAAAAAAGGATGATATTGAAAGAGGCCATACAGTGGCACCAATTGACTCCATGAAGGATACTATGATGTTAGATGTAAAATTAAAGCTCTTAAAAAGTATAAATAGGTATATAGAGAATAGGACTAGGCTTAGACTATACCTAGCTACCAAGGAAGTACTTTGTCGTGTGGTTTTATTAGATAGAGAAGAACTTGGTCCAGGAGAAGAAGCCTACGCCCAACTTAGATTAGAGGAAGAAGTAGTAGCTAAAAGAGGAGATAAATTTGTTGTTAGATTTTACTCTCCAATGTTTACTATTGGCGGTGGAGAGGTCTTAGAGCCTAATCCTAAGAAAAAGAAAAGATTTGACGAAAAAGCCATAAAAGAATTAGAAATAAAGGAAAGCGGTACATCCACAGATGTTATTGAAAAGATAATAGAAGAGAATTCTAAAAACTTCCCAACAACAAAGGAAATTGCAGTTTTAACAGCAATGTTAGAAGAAAATGTAAGGGAAGAAGCAAATAAGCTTATTGAAGAAGGAAGGGTCATATCCTTCCAACTAACTAAGGACCTGCATATTATACACAAAAACTATTTTGATAATATAGTTGAGAAGATATTGGAAGAACTAGAAAACTATCATAGAAAATATCCCCTTAGAGTTGGAATGCCAAAGGAAGAGATTAGAAGTAAGTTGTTGAAAAATGCAAAAACAAGGGTGGCAGAAAGCTTCATAAGCCTTTTAGTTGATATGGGACATATTGAGCAAAAATTAGAAAATATTTGCCTCAAGGGCTTTGAAGTGAAATTTAGCCCTGAGCAATTAGAGATAAAAAATGAAATTTTAAATAGATTTGATAAAAATCCTTATCAACCACCTAAAAAGGAAGAATTAGAAAGTATAAATAGTAGAAAAAAAGATGAAGTTTTTGAAGTCTTTAATACTTTAGTAAATAATGGAGACATCATAAAGCTTAATGAAGAAATCTATATGGGAAAAGAAGCATATGACAAGGCTTTAGAATTATTAAAGGAATATTTAAATAAGAATTCAACCATTACAACTGGTGAATTTAGGGATTTATTGAATACAAATAGGAAGGTAACCATTGCCCTTTTAGAGTACTTTGATCAAATAAAAATAACCAAAAGGGAAAGGGACAATAGAGTGCTTTACAAATGATTTTTTGGTTTGATACTGAGGTGAACAGATGGAGACTAGAATATTATTAGTAGATAGGGACAAAATGTTTGTCAAGGGTTTAAAATATAGCTTAGAACAAGAGGGCTTTATTGTAGACACATTATTTGATGATAAGGAAATAATTGAAAGGGTAAGTAAAAATAAATATAACTTAATTTTATTGGGTATCGAATTACCCAATTCCGATGGATTTAATATATGCAAGTCTATCAGGGATATATCTATAGTTCCAATTGTAGTCATGATGGAAAAAGAAGAAGATATAGATAAAATATTGGCCCTAGAACAGGGAGCTGATGACTATGTTATTAAACCCTTTAATATTTTGGTCTTTAAGTCAAAAATAAAGGCCATACTAAGGCGGGAAAATTATAAGACAGTAGATACCAATAGTCAAATTATAAAGATAAGTGACTTTACCATTAATACTGTAGGAAGAAAGGTAACAATCAAAGATAAAAATGTCAACCTAACTGGGAAAGAATTTGATTTATTCTATGTACTGATTTCTAATCCTGGCAAGGTTTTTAGAAGGGAAGAACTATTAGAATTAGTATGGGGATATGCCTATTATGGTGATTTAAGGACAGTAGATGTCCATATAAGAAGAATTAGAGAAAAGATAGAAAAGGATTCATCAGATCATAAATATATAATGACTAAATGGGGAGTAGGCTATTATTTTAATAATACCAATTTATAAAAAGAGTATTTATATATTACCTCATAGGACTTTTTGTCTATGAGGTTTTTTAACATATGAAATGTTTTCTAATCCAAAGGATATTAGAACTAATGAGTACTTAGAAGGAATATAGGGTTAAGTCAAAGGAGGTCATTATGCTAGTATACAAGATACCAGGCAGAGAAGATATTATTATTGAAAATATAGTCTTTGATTATAATGGCACCTTAGCTGTAGGTGGAAAACTAATAGAAGGGGTCCATGATTTAATCAATGAATTATCAAAATATGCAAATATTTATGTCTTGACTGCTGATACATATGGAACAGTAGTAGAAGAATGTAAAGATATTAACTGCAAAGTCTTAACTTTTCCAAAGGAGAAGGCAGGACAATCTAAGAAGGAAATAGTAGAAAAAATAGGTGGGGATAGGACCCTAGCTGTAGGGAATGGATTTAATGATATTCCCATGTTTGAAGCATCTATTTTATCCATAGGGATTATTGAAGGAGAAGGGGCATCAGGCAAACTGTTGGCAAGGGCTGATATAATAGTTAGGAACATTAGAGAGGGAATAAATATAATACTCAATAAAAATATGATAAAAGCAACCCTAAGAGATTAGATGTTAATCTATTATAGTCTTATATGTAGCAAAAAACTATCCAAGCAAATGTATTAGGTCATATTCATAAAAAAGTAGTTTAGAAAGTTTATAAACTTTTTAAACTACTTTTTTATTGAAAAAAAAACCAGTCATAAAACCTTGGGACAAACTATATAGATATAAGGACAGGCTTTAATAAATTGTGAAGTGAGGGAAGGAAAATGAACTGGTATAAACTAAAGAATGAAGAAGTTCTAAAAAATCTAGGAACGTGTAGAGAAAAGGGTTTAACAGACTTTGAAGTACAAAGCAGGCTAGAAAGATACGGAACTAATGAATTAAAAGAAAAGCCTAAAGAAGGTTTTATTTCTAAGCTTATAAACCAGGAATTGAAGAAATACCCTTTGATTCTGGACGAAAGATGATGACAACTTTTCATAAAAATTATATACCAGACAAAATAGTATCCTTTACTAAAGGGGCGCCAGATATAGTCATTAACAGGTGTAAGTATATAAGCATTAATGGAGAAACTAAGGCTTTAAATGATGATGTAAAGAAAAAAATACTAGCTGTAAACAACTCCTTTGCAAAAGATGCCTTAAGAGTACTGGCTTTAGCCTATAGGGAATATAATAGTTTACCTAAGAACATTTCCTCAGAAACAATTGAAGATGAAATGATATTTGTAGGCTTAGTTGGGATGATAGACCCACCTAGGCCAGAAGCCAAAGAGGCCATACTCAAATGTAAAGGGGCAGGTATAAAACCAATTATGATTACAGGGGACTATAAGGAAACAGCCTTTGCCATTAGCAAGGAATTGGGTATTGCAAAATCAATGAAGGAGGTTGTTGTAGGGCAAGAATTAGATGAGATGTCAGATAGGGAATTAAAGGAAGTAGTTAAAAATACAAGTGTATATGCTAGGGTTACTCCTGAACATAAGGTTAGGATTGTTTCTGCCCTTAAGTCAAATGGAGAAATAGTAGCCATGACTGGAGATGGTGTGAATGATTCCATGGCATTAAAGAAGGCTGATATTGGTATATCTATGGGTATTACAGGTACAGATGTGGCAAATTTACTATTAGTGGCAGTTATCTATGTTCCAGTCCTACAACCTGTATTTCATACGGTTTCTTTGGGCTTAATAGATTGGGGTATTATAGGGACTTTTGCCTTTTTTCCATTGCTAATAAGCGAAATTTACAAAGCCTTATTTATTAGGAGGAATTTACAAGAGGCTAAATATGGATTTGAAAGTAAGATAGATATAAAGACTAACAATTAATAAACATATAAATATAGAAAAGTCTATAAAGAAGATAAGTAAGATATAGACATTAAGGGATTTTAGATATATTTAGTAAAACACTAGCTTAAAGAAAATGGTACCTTAGGATAGTTTAAGGTACCATTTTTATAAATTGGGTTTCTATGTACTATTATTTATTTTTTGATTCCTTCCTAGTTAAGGACAAGCCACCAAATCCACTTATTATTTCATATATATTTACAATATAGATTTTTAACCTACATATCAAGACCGTATTCCTTCATCTTATTGTATAAAGTCTGTCTTCTAATCCCCAATATATCTGCTGCTTTACTCTTGTTTCCTTCAACATTTAGGAGAGTATATATAATTAGCAACTTTTCATATTCCTTTAAGGATATTTCCGTTTTTCTACTCAATTCAGGAAAACTACTATTCATCTTTATCTCTGTAGGCAAATGGTCTATGGTCAGGAATTCATCATTCTTTTTGGCCAGTATTACAGACCTTTCAATGACGTTTTTTAGCTCCCTTACATTTCCCTTCCAAGGATAATGTAGGAGTATATGCATGGCTTCCAAATCTATCTTTTTAAGATTCTTATCATAGTAGGTAGAGAATTCATTTAAGAAAACATTGGATAAAGCTATAATATCTTCTTTTCTCTCCCTTAAAGGAGGGATTTCGATTTTTATTACATTTACTCTATAATATAGGTCTTCTCTAAAATTTCCTTTTTTTAACTCCTCCAGTAAATCCTTGTTGGTTGCTGCAATCACCCTGACATCTAAATCTATGCTGTTTAAAGAGCCTATTCTTTCAAACTGTCTTTCCTGTAATACTCTCAAAAATTTGACCTGCATTTTTAAGGGCAGTTCTCCTATTTCATCTAAGAAGATTGTACCCCCTTGACCTTGTTCAAATTTACCTATCTTTCTATAACTAGCACCTGTAAAGGCCCCTTTCTCATGGCCAAAGAGCTCACTTTCAATTAGGTTTTCAGGAATAGCAGCACAGTTGATAACTACAAATCGTTTATCCTTCCTATGGCTTTTCTTATGTATTAGTTTTGCTATTACTTCCTTTCCAACACCTGTTTCACCCATAAGCAACACCGTTGCATCGGTCTTAGAAATATTGTCTATCATGGATACAATATTTCTCATCTCTTCACTGCTATAGACTACACCTTCATTTTCATTATAATCTATGTTATAATTCATTATATTTTCATTCGTTTTACTCATAATGTAATCCCCTTTTCAAAATTCCATAAATTATAACCTTATTATCTCGCCAGGTAATTTACCAGTATGAGTATCCTCTTCTATTACAACTTCACCATTAACTATAACATATTTTATTCCCTCTGAGTATTGATGAGGACTATCAAAGGATGATTTGTCTATGATAGTGTCTTTATCAAATATAGTGATATCGGCCTTATACCCTATGTCCAAAAGACCCCTATCCCTTAAGTTCATCTTCATGGCAGGTAGTAATGTCATTTTGTGAATGGCATCTTCCAAGGCCAATATTTTTTTCTCCCTAACGTATCTACCTAGAATTCTTGGAAAAGCCCCATAATACCTAGGATGTACCTTTATATCCTTGTAATCCCCATAGGGAGCTACTGCCAAGCCATCAGTACAGAAAATAGCCATAGGTTGCTTCATGATTTCAATTAAATCTGTTTCTAACATGGCGAAGAATATTATTTTTATAACTCCTTCCTCATCAATTAAAAGTCTTATAGCAGCTTCTTGAGGTGACAGGTTCATCTCCTCTGCAATCTCTTCCATATTCATTCCTTCGTATTTCTTGTTTTCTGCCTTTTTCATGGAAACTATCCTTATCATATTCCATGAAGAGCCTAGCATAGGGTTTCCCCAGTTGCTGTTTGAGTCCATCATTTCATCAATTACTTTCTTTTGTATAACATCATTTTTCAAATAATTTACCATATTCTCTGGACTTAATTCCCTAATCCAGGTAGGCAGTACATCTGCTAAAACGCTTTCATAGGCAGTATATGGATAGACATCGTAATGTATGTCTAAGCCCTCATTTCTGGCTTTATTTATGATTACTATTGCATCCTTTACCTTCCCCCAGTTTTGTGGATGGGCAGCCTTTAGATGGGATATTTGCAGTTTAACTCCAGACCTTCTAGTTATGTCCAGTACCTCGTTGATGGACTCCAGTAGGTAATTTCCTTCCTCCCTCATGTGGACAGAAAGGATTCCGTCATACCTTTTTACAAGCTTAGCCATTTCTGCCAACTCTTCAACAGTAGCTAAGGAATCTGGGCTATTGTCCAATCCAAGAGATAGGCCATAGGCTCCATTATTCATCTCTTCTTCTAGTAACAATAACATCTTATCCATTTCTTGTTTAGTTGGAATCCTCTTGTCAAATCCCATTACAGCAACACGAATACTTCCATAGCCTACTAAGGCAGCTATATTGACTGAAATACCCTTTTTCCCCAGTATATCAATGAATTCCATATTGCTGTCCCATTTCCAATAGTTAGGCTCGTTTTTGTTTTGAACATAGGAGCTGGTGTATTGTTTTAAATCTTTTAAACGGTCCTTATTAACAGGGCCTAGAGTCCTGCCACCTTGTCCAACTAATTCTGTAGTTATACCTTGCCGTATTTTGCTTTCAGCTTTGGGATTTCTGTAAAGGGAAAAATCAGAGTGGGAGTCTATATCGATGAAGCCAGGACTTACTATATAGCCCTTTGCATCTATTATTTTTGATGTATCTGGCTTCAAATTTTCTCCAATGGCTTTTATATATCCATCTTTTATGCCTATATCAGCTATAAATGAGCCCTTGCCTGATCCATCTATTATTTCTCCATTTTTAATTACTAAATCATACATAGGCCTTCTCCTCTCAGAAAATATTCCAGTATAATCTATTTAAAGATATTTTAACACACCCTTTATTAACCTGCAATTTGCTTAAATTCCATATCATCTATAAGTGTAAAATAAATTTACAATTTGTATTTATTTAAGGCTAAAATAATGTATACTTTTTTTACAATAAGTGTAATAGACTAAATTTAAAAAATTCATTTATGAGAATTTTCACACTCTTTTTAATTTAAAAACCGCTAAATTTAGAGACTTACCATGTAAATAATAAATTTAGAATCCGAATATTAAAAAAATTGGTATATTAATTGCAATATTATATTGTAAATAAAATTTTTGTCCTTTCTAGGAGGTGGTTATAGAAAAAGTAATTTACACTAACCTAATAACCTATATTACTATAATATTAAAGGAGGAGTTAAAATGACGGAAAAGACTAAGGTTACCAACAAGACTTTCAAAATTCCACATACCTATGTATTGATATTTTGTATTGTCATTATTGCAGCATTATTAACCTATATAGTACCTGCAGGGGAATACGCGAGAGTGGAAGATCCTAATACTGGAAGAACCGTAGTAGATCCAAATTCCTTTACAAAGGTAGAAAGAAATCCAGTTAATCCATTTGAGGTATTAACTGCTGTTCCAAGGGGTATGATTGCTGCAGCCCAGATAACCTTCTTCATATTTATAGTTGCTGGTTCTTTCCAGATAATTACATCTACAGGTGCCATTGAAGCAGGAATCTATAAAGTAGCTAATATGTTAAGAGGAAAAGAGCTCCTATTAATTCCAATATTTATGTTTTTATTCTCATTAACTGGAGCATTTTTAGGATTTGCAGAAGAAAACATAGTATTTATTCCTGTGGCAATATCCTTGGCTAGGGCCTTAGGTTATGATGCAATAGTGGGAATGTCACTTGTAACCCTAGGGGGAGCAGTAGGCTTTAACTCTGCAATGATGAATCCATTTACTGTAGGTATTGCCCAAGGTATAGCTGAATTACCACTGTTTTCAGGTATAGGTCTACGATTCATAGTTTGGATAGTTTTATTAGCAGTGTCTATATATTATGTAATGAGATATGCTATGAAAATAAAAGACAAACCTGAATTAAGTATTATAGCAGAGGTAGAATTAGAGGAAAGAAAAAACAGTACATTTGATATAGGTGAAGATAAGAAATTATTACCTTCTCATTACCTAGTTTTCTTAGTTTTAGCTGCTGGACTAGCAACAATTGTATATGGGGTTTATAAATTTGGTTGGTATATCAATGAAATTGCAGCAGTATTTTTAGGAATGGGTATTATCAGTGGATTTATAGGAAAAATTGGTCCAAATAAAATGGCCCAAGAATTCATAAATGGAGCTAGAGGTATTGTATTTGGAGCCCTAGTAGTTGGAATTGCAAGAACTATTCTTATCGTATTGCAAGATGGATTGATCTTAGACTCTATCATTTACTACTTAGCAAGTCTAATTAGTGGATTACCTAAAGCTTTAGCAGCTGTAGGAATGTTTGTTATCCAAAGTTTAATTAACTTTGTTATACCTTCTGGTAGTGGGCAAGCTGCAACTACTATGCCTATTATGGTACCTTTGGCAGATATACTAGGCATATCACGACAAACTGCAGTATTAGCCTTCCACTTTGGAGATGGTTTTTCTAATACCTTCACACCAACTGCATCTACACTAATGGCATCTCTTTCAATAGCTAAGATTGCCTATGATAAATGGCTTAAATACTATGCAAAGCTATTCTTCATATGGAGTCTAATTGGTGCAATATTCATGATTATTGCTACAGTAATTAACTACGGACCATTCTAAATGGGAAAATAGACATAAGAGGTGTATTATGAATTTAAATGAAATAATTAATGACATAATTATAGTGGACGGACATACAGACATACCTAGAGATGTGTTTTTAAGAAAGGCAAAGGGAGAAGGAAATCCATTTTTTGATAACCACTATACTCAGCTAAAAAATTCTGGTGTGAGTTTAGTCTTTGCCAACATATTTACCAAAGGCTCAGAAGAAGACTCCCTAATTCAAGGTTTATTGGAACTTGAATATATGCATAAAATTGCAGAAGAATCCGAAGATATAGTAATAATAAAAGACAAGGAAGATTTAGAATATGTTTTAGAAAATAAAAAACTTGGTCTAGCTCTTTCCTTGGAAGGCTTTGAGCCCTTATATGGTGATTTAGAATTATTAGACTTATATTATAGGTTTGGTGTAAGGGCAGGTATGCTAACTTGGAATAAAAAGAACCCCTTTGCCCATGGAAACGATGAAGAAAAAGGAGGCCTTACTGAACTAGGCTTTGATGCAGTTAAAAAGATGAATGATTTAGGCATGATAATAGATGTGTCTCACTTAAATGATGATGGATTTTGGGATATAGTGAAAGCTAATAAAAAACTTACAGTAGCATCCCATTCCAATGCTAGGGCCCTTTTTAACCATCCAAGAAACCTAACAGATGACCAGATTAAGGCCATAGCCAATAGTGGTGGTGTAATAGGGATTAACTCCTATTTCTCAAAGGTAGACGAAGAGGACCCTGGAAAGTTAAGAACCAAGGATGATGAAACTGAAACCATCCACGATGTAATAAAGCATATAGAATATATGGTAGAACTCGTAGGATACGACCATGTAGCCTTGGGACTTGATTTTAATATGTACTTAGGAGATTTTGGAGTTAAGGGGCTAGAAAGCGCAGAACAGATACCAGATCTAATAAAGTTATTATTAGAAAGAGGTCATTCCATAGACAACGTTCGAAAGATAGCAGGAGAAAACTGGATAAGGGTATTAAGGGAAATTCTTATAAAGTCATAGGATAGTTTTATCCTATGACTTTTATTTATGTGTTATGGGATTTAAATGATAATAATATAAAAAGATGGCTATTAGGTTGAAAGCTAGTATAGGGAATCATTGTAGGATTTATGTAGATATCAATAAGGATATGGGTTGGAAATTTATGTTTTAGAAAGCTATAATATGGATAAAATAATTGTTGGTGATAAAATTTACAGTAGGTTTTTTATAATCTACTTAACAAATTTTTTATATATTGAATCCATATTAGCTAAAAACATTGATTCTTGACAAAACCTGTATTTATGCTATAATAGTATAGTCGTAAAAAGACAAGCAATATGGGGGTAGATGGGTGCTGGTGTGCCCTCTGGTCTTCAAAACCAGCGCGAGGCGTTAGGAGCGTCTTGGGTGGGTTCGATTCCCACATACTCCCGCCATATAAGTAATATCAAGGCTTTAATCAATTCATTATGTGAAATTGGTTAGAGCTTTTTTATTTGTAAAATTGACTAAACCACCATGTCGATTACCTAATTTTTAAAAATAGGAGTTGAGTGATTGCAATGGTTAGCAAGACTGTGAAGTTCAAATCAAGACCACCAGTGTTGACGAACGATGAGGACAAGACCACCATGTTGTTAGAAGATTTCTTTAAAATACATGATAGCTTTATTAACTTTAAGGTATTGGAAGGACTAACACCTAGAACATTAGAAGACCATAAGTATTTTATGAAGTTTTTTAAGGATTATGTGGTATCGTCATGTTGGTCTATGGAAGACCAGCAGGTTGAAATTAATATATTTAGAGGGTATATTGCGGACATGATAACAGTAAAAGAATATGCTCCTTGTACTATTAATTTAAGAATAAGGCCATTAAAGTGTTATTTAAAATGGTTATATGATGAGGGATACATAAGCATCAATTATTCTAATAAAATAAAACTTGTAAGAGTCCCTCAAGATACTATTCAACCCTTATCAGATAAAAATGTAAAGAAACTATTAAAACAACCTAATAAAGAAACTTATGCAGGGTATAGTATACGGGAAGAGTTGGTAAAGGTGGTACACTTTTTGATTAGCAAACCTATTTTATTGGTACATATTTAGTTTAGCATGTGCAATTAGTGAATCCCAATTAAAAACCTTAAAAGAAGTATACCCTAAATGGAAAAATGGTGAATTAACAGCTGTAAAATTTATGGAAATAATTGATTTAAAGAAAAGTAGTTTTTATAAAATAATAAGAGAATATGAGCAAACTTTAAAATAGGGAATGTATATTATTTTTATATAATACAGTATGGGGATAGAATAACTCCACCAATTATTATAATCATTTAGAATCCACTTATACTAAGATATTCCTTTTATTTTAATTTTAGGTTATACTTTATGTAATTAACACATTATGAGGAGGATTAAAATATGAAAAAATTAATGGGAATTTTGATAATTGGTTTAATCTTGTGTTTGTCATTAGGAGTATATGCAATGGATTTTAATGACCTTCCAAAAAATCATTGGGCTTATGAAAGTGTACAATGGGCAGTAGAAGTGGGATTAGTAAAAGGTTACACAGATGGTACTTATAGACCTAAGAATGAAATAACTGAGCAAGAGTTTGTTTCTATATTAGCTAGATTTACATATAAAGGGGATTTAAGTGAGTTGCTTGCTCCGTCAGGTTCACATTGGGCTGATGGGTATTATAATTTTTTGAAACAATATGAATTACCTCTAAAAGGATATAATAACAAAGAGGCTAAAGCAACAGCTTTAACTAGAGGGGAAATTGCTAGAATAATCGCGGCTAAGAATGGGTTCAATTTAACAGAAAGACAAGCAATTTATTATAT
>Ga0209537_1003133_pt1 | contig 15480 bp, 13 predicted proteins | sample BioPla4DNA1_FD_187698 | JGI IMG/M metagenome (GOLD analysis project Ga0209537, IMG submission 187698) | Biogas fermentation microbial communities from Germany - Plant 4 DNA1 (SPAdes) (version 2) | ecosystem: Engineered > Bioreactor > Anaerobic > Digestate | place: Bielefeld, North... | reverse complement strand
TAAAGATAAACAATACTGCAAGAACATACATTAGAGGTTGAACCTTCTTAGCATTACCGGAGAGAACTTTCAGAATAACCCAGGATAGTATACCAAATACTATTCCTTCAGCAATGCTGCTTGTAAAGGGCATCATTATAATTGCCAAGAAAGCAGGTAAACCTTCTGTGAAATCACTAAAATCAATCTTGGTAATAGACGTTACCATAAACAGTCCCACCACAACCAAAGCAGGTGCAGTAGCGAAGGAAGGTATTGCAGTGAAGATAGGAGCAAAGATCAAAGCAACTATGAACAATACCCCAGTAGTTAGTGCAGTAAGTCCTGTTCTTCCACCTTCTGCTACACCTGATGCACTTTCTACGTAGCTGGTAACAGTAGAAGTACCTAAGAAAGCACCTGCAACAGTACCTATAGCGTCTGCCAATAGCGCTTCTTTTGCTCTAGGTAGTTTTCCGTCCTTATCAAGGAGATTTCCCTTGCTGGCTACACCAATAAGAGTTCCTACAGTATCAAATATATCAACAAACAGGAATGAAAACATAATAACGAAGAATTCAAATCCTAACTTAAATGCTCCAGCAAAATCAAATTTAAAAAATGTAGGAGCTACTGAAGGTGGTAGTGAAATAAGTTGTAAGGATGGAATAAGGTCAAATCTTCCTGCATCTGGATCAACAGTATATAGGCCGATGAGCTGACAAATAATACCTAAAACATAAGTACCTAAGATACCCCAAAGAAGTGCGCCTTTAACTCCCTTATGAGTTAGATAAATAGTTCCTAATAATCCTACAAGAGACAAGATAACAGTAATACTTTTTAAATCACCAACTTCGCCTGCTACTACTATTCCAGCATTTTGCAAACCGATAAAAGCAATAAATAGTCCAATTCCCACAGTAATAGCGTATTTTAAGTTTTCAGGCATACCATTGACAATTGCCTCTCTAAAGTTTACTAATGACAAAAGAATAAAAATAATACCTTCAACGAGTATAGCAGTTAATGCAATTTCCCATGAATATCGAGATGCAACAATTGCAAAAAAAGCATTAAGTCCCATCCCTGATGCCAGGGCAACAGGATAGTTAGCCAAAAATGCCATGGCAATAGTAGCTATAGCTGCTGATAGAGCCGTTGCTGTGAAAATAGCACCTCTATCCATGCCAGCAGAAGATAAAATGTTTGGATTTACAACTAGGATATAAGCCATAGTCATAAATGTTGTAATACCGGCCATGATCTCAGTTCTTACATTGGTATTGTGTTCTTTTAACTTAAATGTGCGTTCAAAGAAACCGTTCATTTGTGTTTCCTCCTTTATTATTGTCAGGTCTTAAAAAAATTAAAAACAGGCAAATAGATTCATGACCCGAGTGAATCTATTTGCCTATATTGGAAAGCTTAAAGCTTCTCAATATAACACAATTCACTCATAGCCTATGGCAGTTACGGCTGCCTGGTAGAAACTCCTGAACCAATTATCAGGATTATATGAGCGCTATTTGTTACATTGATAATATATCAAAGGACTACCAAAAAGTCAATATAAATTTGAACATTTTACTAAGTTTTTATCGTAATGTTCGGATTTTTTCTTTGTTAATATGCTCTATTTCCCAATATCTTTCCTAAAATTCATTCCTTTAAAACTTATATTATCAATATTAGCGTATATTTTTTCTCTTGCTTCTTCTAAAGAATTTGCCAATGCAGTTACAGATAGCACCCTTCCTCCAGCCGTTAGCAGCTTATCTTTTTTATACTCGGTTCCATTATGAAATAGGATTATGTCCTTATCTATACTGTCATCTATACTAATTTCAAAACCCTTTTCAAATTCTCCGGGATAGCCTTTAGATGTTAATACAACAGTCATACAACTTTGCTGGCTCCATTGGATATCTGAAGGCTCTAGCGATGAATCTATAGTATTTTCAAATAGATCAACTATATCAGATTCAAGCCTTGGGATAAGAACCTCTGTTTCTGGGTCTCCAAATCTTACATTAAACTCTAAAACTTTAGGATTACCTTTAACTATCATAAGGCCGACATAAAGGATTCCTTTGTAGTTTAAGTTTTCCTTATTTAACCCATCCTCTATTCTATCAAGCACTTCTTCCTTTATTATCTTTTCCAAATCTTTGGTAAGCAATGGACTTGGAGAAAAAGCTCCTACTCCCCCCGTGTTTGGTCCTAGATCTCCATCATATATTTTCTTATAATCCTTAGCACTTTCCATAGGAATTATTCTATTATCCGTTACAAAGCATAGTAGAGACATTTCAATTCCATCTAAATACTCTTCAATTACCACCCTATTTCCTTGCTCACCAAACTTCTTATCTACTAGTATTTCTTTAAGTGTCTTTAATGCCTCTTCTCTTGTCTTTACTATTGCTACACCCTTCCCAGCACACAACCCGTCAGCCTTGATCACCAACGGATAGGAAAAACTATCTAAATCTTCTCTGGCATCCTGATAGCTTTGATAGACTTGATATTTTGCCGTTGGAATATCATACTTTTTCATAAACTCTTTAGCATAGCTTTTGCTACCTTCTAGTCTTGCACTTTTTTTGTCTGGACCAAATATTCTCAATCCCTTCTCTTGGAACCTGTCAACAATTCCCATCACTAGTGGTTCCTCAGGACCTACTACAGTTAAATCAATGTTGTTTATTAGGGCAAATTCTACCAAAGAATCTATATCATTGGCTTTTATATCTACATTTTCTGCAACCAGTCTGGTACCTCCATTGCCAGGAGCGCAGTACACTTTTTCTACTTCTTTTGACTGGGCAATCTTCCAGCACAAGGTGTGTTCTCTTCCTCCGCTGCCTATGACTAGTACTTTCACTCTTAATACCTCCTAGTGTTTAAAATGCCTTATTCCTGTAAACACCATGGCTATATTATATTTATTTGCTTCTTCAATTACCTCTCCATCTCTTATTGAGCCCCCAGGTTGTATTATAGCTGTGACTCCTGATTGTCCCAGTAGTTCAACAGAATCCTTAAATGGGAAAAATCCGTCAGAGGCTAAAACACTTCCCTTTACCTTATCATTGGCTCTCTCTACCGCATTTTCCACTGCCCAAAAGCGGTTTACCTCGCCTCCACCTATACCAATGGTACCTTTATCCTTAGCAATAACAACACCATTGGATTTTAAATGTTTAACTGCCTTCCAAGCAAAGATTAGATCTTCCATTTCCTTTTCAGTTGGCTTTCTTTCTGTTACCACTTTCATATCATCTAAAAAGTTAATTACGTCCTTGTCCTGAACTAAGATACCACCAGATATATTTTTAACTTCCATATCCTTTTCTTCTTTGTTAAGAGTTCCCAATTCTATGAGCCTTAGGTTTTTCTTTTTAGTTAAAATGGCTAAAGCCTCTTCAGTAAAAGAAGGTGATATTATTACCTCTAAAAATATCTTAGCCATTTCCTTGGCCACATTCCCATCGACTTCCCTATTTGTTGCAATTATTCCGCCGTATATAGATTCTTTATCACATTCATAAGCTTTTAGATAAGCTTCTAATAGATTCTTTCCGCTTCCTATGCCACAGGGATTTGCATGTTTAACTGCAACTACAGTGGGCTCGTCAAACTCCTTTACCATATCTATAGCAGCATTACCATCGTTTATATTGTTAAAGGATAATTCCTTTCCATGAAGTTTTTTCCCAAGGGCAATGCTTCCCACCACTGGATTTGGACTAACATAATATGCAGCTTTTTGATGGGGATTTTCACCATATCTTAAATTGTCCTTTAGCTTGTATCCTAGGGTTAAATAATCGGGAAAATCAATCTGTTCTAATTCATTGAAATACTTAGATATGAGTGCATCATAGTAAGCAGTGTAGTTGAACACTTTTCTTGCTAAATATAGACGGGTCTCTAAGCTAGTATCCTTATTTGCCTTAAGTTCCGCTAATACTTTTGAGTAATCTTCAGGATCTATAATTACTGTTACATGCTTATAGTTCTTAGCTGCTGCTCTTATCATGGAAGGGCCGCCAATATCGATATTTTCTATAATTTCATCATGGTCTTTTCCTTTTAACATTGTTTCTTCAAAGGGATATAGATTATTTACTACCATATCTATAGGAGATATATTCATTTCATCCAATGTTTTTACATGCTCCTCGTCATCCCTTTTATAAAGGATACCTCCATGGATATAGGGATTTAAAGTTTTGACTCTTCCATTTAATATTTCAGGAAAGCCAGTAACCCATTCTATATCCACAACATCTATACCGGCTTTTTGAAGCTGTTCAAAAGTACCCCCTGTAGAAATTATTTGCCAGCCTAATTCCACCAATTCTTTTGCAAAATCCACTATTCCTCTCTTATCAAAGACACTAATCAATGCTCTTTTCATTTTCCTCACTCCTTATTCTTACTAATCTTCCTTTTATAGATAATTTGTTTTGACAAAACAATTCGATGGCTTGTACCAATAACTTGTGTTCTACTTCAAGAACCTTTTCTTTTAAGGTGTCTACAGTATCATGGTCATCTATTTTTACCACCTCTTGAAGTATTATAGGACCTGTATCAGTACCTTCATCCACAAAGTGAACAGTGGCACCAGTATATTTAACTCCATATTCAAGTACTGCACTGTGAACCCTATCTCCGTAATATCCTTTTCCGCAAAAACTTGGTATTAGAGACGGATGTATGTTTATAATTCTATTTTTATATTCTTCTATGAATTTCTTTGATAGTATTCTCAAATAACCTGCTAATACTACTAAATCCACATCCCTCTTCTTTAGCTCATGTAATATTTTCCGGTCATAAGTAATAGCATCACATTCTTTTGGGTCTAAGTATATAGATTCAATATTAGCCTTACTAGCTCTTGTTAGGCCATAGGCATCTTTCCTGTTTGATATAACAACCTTTATTCTTCCGTTTATTATTCCTTTATCTATTCCATCTATAATAGCTTGCAGATTTGTCCCATTGCCAGATATAAGCACCCCTATGTTTACCATGATAGTATTACTCCTTCACTTCCCTTTCTTATATCTCCCAGCACATAATATTTTTCATTTTTGTTCATAAGGTACTGCTTTATACCTGCCAACTCTTCCTTGTCAACAACCAATACCATTCCCACTCCCATATTGAAGGTTCCATACATTTCTTGTGTTTCTACATGCCCACATCTCTTTATTAAATTAAATATTACAGGTGTTTCGATTACACTTGTATCTATATGAGCAGTTATACCTTCTGGAAGCATCCTGGGAATGTTTTCTATAAAGCCTCCACCTGTTATGTGACTAATACCTTTTATATTGAACTTATCTACTAAGTCTGTTATGACATTTGCATATATTCTAGTAGGCTTAAGCAGTTCTTCCCCTAGAGTTATGCCTAGTTCAGGTATATAGGTGTCTACGTCCATTTTTTCCTTTTCAAACACAATTTTCCTTACCAGAGAATATCCATTGCTATGAATTCCACTAGAAGGTAATCCTATAACAACATCCTCTTCCTTTATAGCATCCCCTGTAATTAAATTCTTTTTGTCAACAATACCTACACAAAAGCCAGCTATATCATATTCTCCATCACTGTAAAAGCCAGGCATTTCTGCTGTTTCACCGCCTATTAAGGCACATCCTGCCTTTATACAGCCATCAGAAACCCCTTCAACGATTTGTGCCATCTTTTCTGGTTCTAGCTTGCCCGTAGCAATATAATCCAAGAAAAACAGGGGTTTTGCTCCCTGACATAAAATATCGTTGACACACATGGCAACACAGTCTTGTCCAATAGTATCATGCTTGTCCATCATAAAAGCTATTTTTAGTTTGGTTCCCACCCCATCAGTTCCTGATACCAAAATTGGCTCTTCATAAGCCTTAGTATCCAGCTGAAAGAGACCAGCAAATCCACCAATATCCGACAAAACTCTCGGAGTATGGGTTTTGCTGATAAACTTTTTAATTAGCTGAACTTGTTTATAACCAGCCTCTTTGTCAACCCCCGCATCTTTATAGGTTAGAGACATACTAACACCTCTTTATTCTTATTTTGATATGCTTTATTAGTTTAGTAATTATTGTCCTATCACCGTAGTAACTATTTATGACTAAAGGCTGTACTGATTTGACATAAGTTACACTATACGGGATATCCTCCAGTAAAGCAGCCAGTGCAAAATCCGTCATCTCCTCCAATTGCCTTAATAAGCCCCTCCAGTGAAATATAGTATAAAGAATCAGCTCCCAGCTGCTTTCTAATATCTTCAACAGTCATACCTTTGGCCATTAAAAATTCCTCATTGGGAGTGTCCATGCCCAGATAGCAGGAATGGGTTACAGGAGGCGAGCTTATTCTTACATGAACTTCCTTGGCTCCAGCCTTCTTTAATAATTCTATAATTCTCTTTATTGTAGTTCCTCTTACTATAGAATCATCCACCAATACAACTCTTTTTCCATTTACGTTATCCTTTAAAACATTTAACTTTATTTTTACCCCTTGCTCTCTTAGCTCCTGAGTTGGCTGAATAAAAGTTCTACCTACATACCTATTTTTTATTAAGCCATCCCTATAGGGGATTTTGGATTCTTCCGCATAGCCTACAGCTGATACTATTCCTGAATCTGGTGCTCCAATAACTATATCTGCATCTACAGGACTTTCTTTGGCCAGCTGCCTTCCAATTTCTATACGTGCTGTGTATATACTTCTATTGTCCACTTGGCTATCTGGCCTTGCAAAATAAATATATTCAAATAGACAGTGGCTGACCTTCCCTTTCTTTTCCCGGACAGTCCTTACTCCAGTTTCATCTATGACTATCATTTCGCCAGCATTAATATTTCGGATAAACTCCGCTCCAATGGTGTCAAAAGCACAGGTTTCAGAGGCCACTATATACCCATCTCTAATCTTACCTAAGACCATAGGCCTTAGGGCATGGGGATCCCTTGCGACAATTAGGCTGTTGGCGTTCATCATCACTATGCTATAAGAACCCTTTATATCATCTAAAGCCTTCATAATAGCCTCCTCCAGCCTGTCTTTATGATATCTTGCTATTAAGTTGGCAATGACTTCTGCATCTAATGTGCTTTGGAATATTACGCCCTTATCCTCTAATTCATCCCTTAGTGCTTTTGCATTTACAATACTTCCATCAAGGCTAAGAGCAAGTGCTCCTTTCCTATAACCTACAACCAGGGGTTCTACATTGGTTTTATCCTTACTGTCATAACTTGTAGCATACCTAACATGACCTATAGCAATATTTCCTATAAGTCTTTCTATTACATCCTTTGAAAATACCTCATTGACTAATCCCTGTCCCTTATGGTAATCCACAAAGCCATTATTGTTAACTGCTATACCTGTACTGGCTTGGCCGCGGTGTTGAAGGGCATAGAGACCATAATAGGCAATTTGGGATGCATCCACTCTATTTGGGCTGTATATTCCAATTATTCCACTCAATACCGTCCCTCCTATTGTCCTTGGATGGTCTTATCCATCTCTGCTACGTCTTTGGCCAATTCCTTTTTATATTCCTTTAGTTTTTCCTTAAGCTCAGGATATTTTAATGACAGCATTTGAACTGCCAACAGGGCTCCATTTTCTCCACCATCTATAGCAACTGTTGCCACCGGAACCCCTTTGGGCATCTGAACTACCGATAAAAGGGAGTCTAGCCCATCCATAGTTGAAGATTTTGCTGGAATACCTATTATTGGAAGATGAGTAACACCAGCCATCACCCCGGCTAAATGAGCTGCTTTGCCTGCAATGGCTATAATAACTTCAATGCCCCTTTCTTCGGCTTTTTCTGCAAATTCAAAGGCAGTATAAGGGGTTCTATGGGCAGATATAACTCTTATTTCGTAATCCACTCCAAATTTATCTAATATCCCTGTCACCTTATCTCCTAATTTCCTGTCTGATAAACTTCCCATAACAATAGCTACCTTCAATTTGGACCCTCCTAGTTAAAATATTTAACTCCTGACTTAAATATTTTGTGTATTCCCCTAATATAAACATTTTTATAAATATCTTTACCCATCCTATCTATGGAGCTTACAGTTCCCAACACTCTTCCATCTGGGCTTGTAAGGGAGTCTATAGCTAAATCAGAACCTGTAGGATTACTATCTACAAACTGGGTTGCAATTTGACCTTTAGCTCCCAGATCTTCTTTACCTAAAATTATTCTACCTTCTCTAGTAGCAACAGGTACCGAATAAACATCCCCTACATTCATTTCGCTCATCCATGGGGAAAGGTTTGATACTACCTTTACATCTACAATTGTTGATATAAAATTGCCCCATAAATTTGATGTAATAGATAATGAACTTCCATCTAGCTTTGATACATATCCCTTTTCTATAAGCCCTAACCTCATTAAAGCATTTAGTCCACTACCGATTCCTAAGACTAGTCCGTCATTTGTGTTTAGATGTTCATTTAAAACTTCTTTAAGCCTAGGGTGATTAAATAGTATATTTATCAACTTTCCTCCGCCTTCAGGCTCATTACATAGGATAAATCCATTAGCAAAGACTAATATCTGGCACTGTCTAATCCTTGTTGCCAATTCATCTATGGAATCTTGGATTTTATTATTAGTTAGGCCCTTAAATACAAAGGTCTCAACCTCTGCACCAGCCTCTTTAAACCTAAGCTCCGTGTCGTATTCTCCATGAGTTCCTGAAAATACAGGTATTAATACCTTTGGCTTTGTTATACTAGTAGCTTTTGTTCTCTTTACCCGAACTCCCTCTTGATACAGCATTTCCTTTGCTTGGGCTTTTTCTTCATAAGTAGGAAATACATCCTTAAGGGGGCTTTGCCATTTTTCCATAATTTCCTTGAGGCTTATATTAACTTGACCCAAGCTAATTTCCTGTGTATCTGTAGTTCTTCCAACAATTGAGTAGTCTATTCCATCAAGCAGAGATGCTAAATCTTCTCCCTCTCTTATTTCCAACACAATTGATCCGTATAAAGGTTTATAAATCATGCTTAATATTTGGGTATCAAATTCAAAGCCTATTCCGTTGCCACAGGCCATTTCAGAAATACTTCTTGCAATACCTCCATATTTTACGGTAGAGCTTGATAATACCACGCCTTTATCTACTAATTCTTTTATCCTGGTATAATTCTTCTTTAGCTCTTCAAAGTCTACCAATCCAGTTTCATCAATATTTAGATTTATAACTACAACCTGGGAATTAGGCTTTTTAAACTCTTTTGAAATTATATTTTTCACATCTTCTGTAACTACAGCAAAGCTTATTAGTGAAGGAGGTACGTTTATATCTTCAAAGGTACCGCTCATGCTGTCCTTTCCACCAATACTAGGTATGTCCAAATTCTTTTGAACCACGAAGGCACCCAATAAGGCCGAAAATGGTTTGCCCCACTTTGTTGGGTCTTCACCCAATCTTTCGAAGTATTCCTGGAAGGTTAGCCTTGCCCTTCTGAAATCTCCTCCTAAAGCTACTATCTTTGCTAGGGATTCTATAACTGCATAGTATCCACCATGGAAAGGACTCCATTGGCATAGGCCGGGATCATAACCACAGGTCATTATGGAACAGGTGCTTGTTTTACCATCTAAAACTGGCAGCTTTGCAACCATTCCATCCTGAGGAGTTAACTTATTTTTCCCTCCCAGGGGCATTAAAACAGTTCCAGAGCCATAGGTGCTGTCAAACCTCTCTATTAATCCTTTTTGGCTAGCAGTGTTAAGATCAGTTATATTCCTAAGGAAATTATCTTTTAAGTCTCCATCCTTGATATACTCTGGGTCCCTCTTTAGATATATATCCTCATTTGGTAATTGAACCCTTACTTTAGCTTTATTTCTAATTCCCCCACTGTTTAAGAAGCCGCTTTCTATATCTAATACTGTCTTTCCTCGCCATGTCATTGTAACCCTGTTATTATCAGTTACCTCTGCAACTACTGATCCTTCCAGATCCTCATTCTCTACAAGTTCCATAAACTTATCCAGATTATTTCTGTCTATCAATACTGCCATTCTCTCTTGAGATTCTGAGATAGCTATTTCCCAATCCTTAAGTCCAGGATATTTTAGGAGAACCTTATCTAAATTAATATTTAGCCCATCTGCCAGCTCTCCTACTGCAACAGCAACTCCTCCGGCTCCAAAGTCGTTACACTTCTTTATAAGCCTTGTTGTCTCCTTATTTCTAAAAAGCCTTACAATCTTCCGTTCTACTATGGGATTGCCCTTTTGTACATCTGTGCCGCTTTTTTCTAAAGCCTCTTCAGTATGTTCCTTGGATGAGCCTACAGCAGCACCAATTCCATCTCTACCTGTTCTTCCTCCTATTAATACCACCAAATCTCCTGCTTTAGGGGTACCTCTTAATACCCAGTCCTTGGGAACGGCAGCTACCAGCGCGCCTAGTTCCATTCTCTTTGCAGCAAAACCTTCGTGATAGTATTCATTGACGTATCCTGTAGCACTGCCTATCTGATAGCCGTAGGATGAGTAGCCTTCCATAGCCGTTCTGGTTATCTGCCTTTGAGGCAGCTTTCCAGGTATTGTGTCTTCATATTTGTGTCTTGGATCTGCTGCTCCGGTTATTCGCATAGCCTGATATACATATGCTCTTCCGGACAAGGGATCCCTAATGGCACCACCCAAACATGTGGCAGCACCTCCAAAAGGTTCTATTTCTGTAGGATGATTGTGAGTTTCATTTTTAAACATCAAAAGCCACTTTTCAGTCTTTCCATTGTGGTCAACATCTACCTCTATAGAAGCAGCATTTACTTCATCTGTTTCTTCCTTGTCCTCCAGCAGTCCCTTTTTCCTGATTTCTTTCATATTTATAGTTGCCATATCCATAAGGGTAATGGGCTTTGGATTATCTCCATAAACATATTGTCTTGATGTTAAGTATTCTTTTAATGCTTGTTTAAAAACTTCCTTTAATTTTCCTTCCTCTATTTCTACATGGATTATTTCAGTATTAAAGGTTTTGTGCCTACAATGATCAGACCAATAGGTATCTATTACCTTTAATTCAGTAACAGTTGGATTCCTATGAACATTTTTAAAATAGTCCTGACAGAATTGCAAGTCTTCTAAATCCATAGCTAGTCCTAAAGATTTTAATAATTTTTCTAGACTTTCTTTATCCAAGTCTATAAAGCCATCTACAATTTCTACATCATCTTCTATATCTTCTTCCTCTAAATAGCTTTCTTTATCAAGGGGAATTTCTCTCGACTCAGTTGGATTGATGCAATAGGATTTAATTTTTTCAAGATTTGTATCTGAAATATTTTTGAGAATTATATACTTTGAATGCTGGATTTTTACTCCATCATACCCAAGATAGTTATTAACTAATTCATTGGCTGATGCTTCCCTTTGGTTATATTGCCCTCTAATATTTTCAACTCTAAAGGCTTTTTCATCCTTATCAATTGGAGGCATATCTTCATATAAGAGGTCTAAGGCTGGTTCATAGAGAACCATTTCAACTATTTTATCTATTTCCTCTTTCTTTGCACCGTAAATTTCATAAGAATTTATAATCCTAACCCCTTCAAGGCTGTTGATGCCCAAATAATCTTTAAATTCAATGTATAATTCTTTTGCTTCTGAATTTACATTGCTCTTTTTTTCAATCAATATCCTTTTCATGTCTTCTCCTCCTTGGTAGTTTTATAACCTATTATCCCTACCGCAAATTAAAAACCAGTTGAATAGGTTAGCGAAACCTACCCAACTGGATCTAGAACCTCCAGGTATGGTTTCGCCCATAGCTAAATGCTTTACGGCCATTTTATAGAAACGTTCCAACCCTATTTTGAGACTTATATGAGCAAAACATTCAACTATTCTTCAAACATTAACTTTTCTAATGCAAGAGGTTCTATATAATTTCCATCCTTATAGACACGCATATTCCCTCCAGAAATTTCATCTATAAGCCCAATATGATTGTCTTCTCCAATTCTGCCAAACTCAAACTTTATATCGTACAATTCCAGTCTCTTTCTTTCTAGCTCCTCCTTAACTACCTTTGCAATTCTTTTAGTTAGCTCTTTGACTTCCTTATACTCTTCCCTAGTCATTATATTTAGCATAACTAGACCGTCCTCTGTAATTAATGGATCATTTCTTTCATCATCTTTCAAAGTAACCTCAATGTATCCATCAAGAGCTTGTCCTTCCTTTGCATAGGCTCCATAGCGACGAATAAAACTGCCTACTGCTCTGTATCTAAGTATTACCTCAACACCCATACCAAATAACTTTGCAGGCATTACTGTCATGGTGTTATTAGCTAAATCCGCTTCTATATAGTGAGTGGGAATGTTCAGGTTTTTTAGCTTTTCGAAGAAAAATTTAGACATTTTCAAGTTTGATTTTCCCATACCCTCAACTTTAGATACTACAGTATTTCCACCTGGATCAAATACTCCGTCCTCTCCTGTTACATCATCTTTAAACTTAAAAAGGTAATTACCATCTTCTAATTTGTATATATCTTTGGTTTTGCCCTCGTATACCAATTCCATAATATCACCTCTTAGAAAATCTTATACCCAGTACGGTAGGTAAGCGAAACCTAGCCGACTGGGCTTTTCTCCCTTCGGTGTAATACTATCAAAAGATAATATCTGTACCGCTCGAACCAGACGAGATTAAATCTCCGGAACCCTAGGTACACTTTCGCTCATAGCCAAATGATTTACGGTCATTTTGTAGAAACGTCTCAACCTTATTATGAGACATATATGAGCTAAATATTAGCTTGTACATCTTAATGATAGCATAATGTTTTAAAATGTCAATGATTTTTTGAACATTTTTTTATTTTTTTGATTTAATGTTCGGATTATGGTGCTCTGCTGCTAATTATAATTTAGTGAAGCAGCTAAACAAACATACTAGAGAAAACACAGCATTTTATGTAGTTTGCATATCTCAGTTGCATTATCTTATCTTTTTATACCTTAATAAACAAAAAAGTAGTGTATGACAGCCAAACCTTTAGCTAAAATCATACACTACTTTATTACTTGCAAGTTGCTTAAACCTGCGATTTTCTTACTCCCACTCTATGCTCAAGATATTTTCATTAAAATCAACAATTGATTTTAGTGCATTTCCTGCCATTATTTTTTCTATTTTCAATTAAAAAACCAGGCTTCAGAAAATATTAGTACGATTTTAGTACGCTCATTTTACCTGGTTGTTTATGGTGTCTTTATTATCATTTTTAGTCTTTACTATAAAGATTATATACTGTCAAAGCTTGATTATCAATTATTGTTTTGCTTCATTTCCAATATTTTGTTTTTCAATGCTTTTTATATTATTGGGGTCAGTCAAATCTTTACCTTCATATTTTTCAAGAAATTCCAATAATGCTGTTCTTCTAATTTTATAGCTTCCAAGTTTCAACGCTGGAAGTAATCCCGCCTTTATCAATTCGTATACATAAGAAGGACTTGATTTAATTAGTTTGGCAACTTCAGAAACTGTATAAAGCACATTATTTGATTCAGCATTGTAAATTATAGTAACATTCTGTTTTTCACCAATGAAACTATGCCTTTTTAGTTCATTTATAATTGCTTCTGCAATTTGCTTTTCATCAAATTCTATTTTCATTGACTTTAGATTCCTTTCTATTTTCCCTTATCATACCTTCAGAATCGTCCTAAATTCGCTTTAAAATGTTAAGGTAATACATTTATATATCCTTTTATATTAAAATGCCTTAAAAACGATTTTAGAAGGTTTTAGCAATTTCTCAAAGTTCCATCTTTTATTTTCTCAATGATAATTGCTTCTCCAATAGCTTCTAATTCATTAAAAACTAATTCAACATCATTTTCAAAGCCTTCAGGCTTTAAATCTGAATTGCCTAAATACTGTTCCAATATACTATGAACAGCCTTTTCATTATTTCTATCTTTTAACCAGTCTTTTGGAATATAGAACATTATACACCATCCCTTAATACACTATATCATCAACATCATAAGTTGGAATTTTACCAATATCACCTTCAGTTTTAATTTCTATTGGTGAATCATCAAAAAATGTATTTTCAAGTACACTATAAGCTGCTAATAAGCTATTTTCAGGTGGATAATATGTTCCACCCAATGCAGGGCATTTTTTCAGCTTTATAATAAAATCATTTTGTGCTTCTTGGTTAAATTCTCCATCAATTTCAACAATCAATAAACCATCTTTCAGGAAACATTCAACCTGTCTTTCAACCCCTAAGTATTTCCCCTTTGCAATTATTTTGGACATGGTATCACACCGATTTCTTCATAATCACTTTTCATGTATTCTTCAAATTCCTTTTTTAATTCTTCAGGTGCATCTTCCTTCAGATGCCAATTAAAAGGTTCTTCCACAAAATATGGGCTATCAAGAAAGCTTGGTATTGGTTGGCAAGATTGATTTATTTCATTTATCTTCATTACGGTTCACCCCTAACACTCTTATTATAGTATTATAACATAAAAAAAAGCCCCCACTTTACCAGGTAGGGGATTGTCATTTGTGTATATCCCTTTTTTTTAGGACATTACAAATCTCTCAATAGTTATCTTTTCATATTGTTTGTATTATTAAGCTTATTTATCTCTAACTTAACCCATATTACCGATTCTTAAACAAAAGTAATCTGTTTATGAGTTCCTGCTTTTTGACTTCAGTTATATAATGTCCTTCTCTTAATTCCTTTATTTTTTGGATAGCCAAGTCCACATTACTACGATTTACAACTAATCTTATATTGGTGTCTACCTTCCCACTTATTTCAGATTGAAGCTCACGCAATATTTGAAAATATTTTTCATCATATAAATCACTTCTTACCTCAATATCAACTACTGCATTATATATATTCATTTATAACACACCTCTCTTTTATTTATAAAATAGCTTCTTTACCCATATTATATTACTTACCAATGCACTCCTTCTGCTGCAACTTCCATGGTTTCATAAAGCTTTTCTTCAAGGTAATTTACTATACCATCAAGGTCAGTGTTTTGACTTACATGGTTGGTTACACCACCTAAATCAATGTTAATTTCAGCAGTAGTAAAACGGTTAATGGTTTCTCTTTCTGCCAGGTCACGCATATATTTTAATTCTTCTTCATTTATTTCCATGGAATCCCTCATAGCTGCTGTATTAGCTTCTATGTCAGCAATATTATTCATCATATTATCATAATCAGTTGTATTAGCTTCTATGTCAGCAATATTATTCATCATATTATCATAATCAAATGAGAAACCACTTTCAGCTTGTTTTGCTGCTGCTTCTGCTCTCATGGCATTAATTTCAGCCTGTCTTTGGGCAGTTGCTGTTCTTGCATCCAGTTTCATCTGTGCCAATGAAGCATCCCTTGCAGCAATAGCTGATTCAAT
>Ga0209537_1003130_pt1 | contig 15495 bp, 18 predicted proteins | sample BioPla4DNA1_FD_187698 | JGI IMG/M metagenome (GOLD analysis project Ga0209537, IMG submission 187698) | Biogas fermentation microbial communities from Germany - Plant 4 DNA1 (SPAdes) (version 2) | ecosystem: Engineered > Bioreactor > Anaerobic > Digestate | place: Bielefeld, North... | reverse complement strand
GAATTTTCTGGAAAGTTTTATCGAGGTTATTTTTGGTTATTTTCGAAAAAAGTAGTAATATTGCATCCGCTTTTGATGAAAAATTTCATAGTCCGGTCCCATAGCTCAGTCGGTTAGAGCACCTGACTCATAATCAGGGAGTCCTTGGTTCAAGTCCAAGTGGGACCACAACTTGTGTAAATAACTGATTAATATTGTGGAGAAACCCTATATAGGTAATAATAATAGGGTGTTATCTCATTTTTTCAAATATTAAAATTCCTGATAATAATCGATGGTTTCTTTGGTGAGGATATCCAAAGGCATGTAGTTTTCTACTTGGATGGGATTTCGATAAATTAGAAATTCGATTAATGTTTTCATTGCCATAAATCCTTGTCGCTCGGGATTTTGTCCGATTAGAAAATCGATATATTCATTTTTAAGCGCTTTAATGTTCGGAGTAGTCAAATCGATGCAAACGAGTTTGATGTCATTGATGTTGTTTTTTGCAAGATAGTTGGCGATTAGATTTCCTCGTGAGTTTAAAACAACAATTCCCCCAATATCGGTATGTTTATGAAAAAAGTCGGATAATAAATCGTCGTTCTTTTCGGGTTCGAGCACCGAAAAAGGAATGCGGTAAACCTTGTTGGTCAGTTTTTTTTCTTTCAGGTAATTGTCAAATCCGTTTTTTCTCAGAATGGTTGTATTTGCACTTTTATCGCCTATTCTGACTGCCTGTAGGATGCCGATATCCGAAGGATTGCGCATGATAGCTGTTACGAGTTTGCACATCAGGTAACCGCAAGTATAATGATTGGAAGAGAAAAATGCCAAGGGAGAGGTTTGTTCAACCATTGAATCGACAAAAATATAAGGGATGGATTTTTTATCGAGTTCAGAAGTCAGATATATGGTTTCTTTCTTGAAAGTGGGTCCGATGATTAATGCATCGGTTGGAATTTCAAGAATTTCTTTGAAAGTCTCGCGACAAGAATAAATATCGTATTGGTTGTAAGTGTGGATCAAACAATTGACATTGATATTCTCATATTCATCCAATGCACGCTGAATACCTGTGTGAATACTTTCCCAATATTCTCCTTTCGAGACAGTTGGAGTAGTAATGATGATATGGTATTTTTTTTTCAATGACATTCCCGAAATGTGGATATTGGGTTTGTAGTCAACTTGCTCCAGCACTTTTTCTACCGCTTTTCGAGCGGATTCCGACACATTTCCTCTATTATGTAAAACTCTGTCGACAGTTCCTGTAGATACTCCGGCTAACTTGGCAATATCTTTAATTCGAATTTTTTTCTTTCGCATTTTCTTGTTGTTTGTTCCTTGTTCCTTGTCTTTCTGTTTCCTTCCTTAAAAAGTTTTTTCTCAACAAATATAGTATAATGCTTTTAAAAATACGAATTGAAGTTGATCTAAAATATGGCTATCTTGTATTTTACGAATGCTAAAAACAGAAGAATGGAGTAATCGTTTGATAGAAATACGTATCTTTGGACGATATTTTGTATTCTTGTTTTTATGAAAGATAATTTCTCTACCATTGAAAACGAAGATCACGCCCTGTTTCTTTTGATCAAGAAAGGAGACAAAGATGCCTTTGTTGCGATATATCACAAATATCATTCCTATTTGTATTCGTTGGGCATTGCGTTATCTCAAAAATGTTGAAGCAGCAGAAGAAGCTGTTCAGCATGTGTTTGTAAAATTGTGGGAAAGCGTTCGACACATTGAGATAGAAATCAACTTGAAAAATTATCTTTACACCATGACCAAAAACTATATTTGAGTCCACTTTAAAAAGTCGATGACTTTACTTTTGTTGTTTTACATTCGTTGATAGACGAAACCGTTTTTTTCTCCTCTGTTCAAAGAAGGTAACATGGGCGCTCCAAACGCTTCCATACGGGTGATTATCGGCATGTCCATCATCAAGGAAGGCTTCGACTGCAGTTATGCAAACTTGACCATTGACAGGAAAAGTTTTGTTCCCGAAGATACCATTACCGTTACTGTAGACGTAAAAAATACCGGTGCGATGGCCGGAAAAGAAACCGTGATGCTTTTCACAAGCGATTTGGTTGCATCTATTACTCCCGATGTGCGTCGTTTAAGAGCATTCCGGAAAATAAATCTCCAACCCGGCGAACAGAAAACGGTTACCCTGAAAGTGGCGGGCAACGATTTGGCTTTTGTAAATCCTGAGGGAAAATGGATATTGGAAGAGGGAGACTTTAAATTTCAGGTAGGAAACTTGGCCGATAAAGTAACGTGTGCTCAGACGAAAAAATGGCAGACACCTAACAGATGATCAAAAAACTATCGCTTTAAACAGCAGCGAATATCTTGTTCATTGCAATTTTTAAGTAAAACATCGGTCACTTTATAAAAAAGATGAGCGATGTTTTTTTACCAATATCGCTTACATACGTTCCGGTACTTCGATTCCTAGCAGTGACATGCCTTTCTGTATGATGGAGGCAATGTTTTTTGAAAGCAGAAGGCGAAAATCGCGAAGTGCGGTGTTTTCCTCTCTCAAAATGGGGAAATCGTGGTAAAATTGGTTGTATTCTTTTGCCAGATCGTACACATAATTTGCAATAAGCGAAATATTATATTCCTCGCCAGCTTGTTTTACAATATTCGCAAAGTCGGCAAGCAATTGCACCAATCCTTTTTCCTTTTCGGAAAGTAAAACCGATGTATCCAGTTTTTTGGGTATTTCTATACCTTGTTCGGCTGCTTTACGCAGAACCGATTTGATGCGTGCATGGGTATATTGGATGAAAGGTCCGGTATTGCCATCGAAGTCGATGGATTCTTTGGGATCAAAGGTCATATTCTTTTTGGGGTCGACTTTCAGGATAAAATATTTCAACGCTCCCATACCGATCATGGTTACGATTTCTTCTGTTTCTTCCGGTGAGCATTCATCCAATTTGCCGAGTTCCTTCGATATTTCGCGAGCAGTGTCGATCATTTCGTCAATCAGATCATCGGCATCTACTACTGTGCCTTCGCGCGATTTCATTTTCCCTTCGGGTAGTTCTACCATTCCATAGGAAAAATGCAACAGTCCTTTGCCGAATTTGAAACCAAGCATATCGAGCAAGATGGCGAGCACTTGAAAATGATAGTTCTGCTCGTTGCCCACCACATAAATCATTTTATCGATGGGATAATCGTCGAATCGGAGTTTGGCTGTTCCGATGTCTTGCGTGATGTATACCGATGTTCCGTCGGCACGGAGCAATAATTTGTGATCCAGCCCATACGGCGTGAGATCAGCCCATACCGACCCATCTTCTTTTTGATAGAAAATGCTTTTTTTTACTCCCTCCAAAACCATTTCTTTGCCAACCAAGTAGGTTTGCGATTCATAATATACTTTGTCGAAGGTGATACCCAGTTTTTTGTATGTTTCGTCGAAACCCTCGTATACCCATTGGTTCATCATTTCCCACAATGCTACTACTTCGGGGTCTCCCGCTTCCCAACGGCGCAGCATTTCGCGTGCTTCCTGCATAAGGGGCGATTTTTTTTCGGCTTCTTCTTTCGGCAAGCCTTGCTTCATGAGTTCTTCAATTTCGGCTTTGTAGTTTTTCTCGAAAAGTACGTAATAATCTCCCACTAGGTGATCGCCTTTTTTGCCCGACGATTGAGGCGTTTCGCCGTTCCCCCATTTTTCCCATGCCACCATCGATTTGCAGATATGAATTCCTCGATCGTTTACGAGGTTGGTTTTTACAACCTTGACACCATTGGCTTTCAATATTTCGCTCAGTGAGTGCCCTAAGAGGTTGTTGCGCACATGTCCCAAATGTAGTGGCTTGTTGGTGTTGGGCGAAGAATATTCTACCATGTAAAGCGGAGATTTGTTTGTAACGGGCGTGAATCCGAAATCCGGAGTATTGTTTATTTTCATGAGTTCTTCTATCCACATGGATGAGGAGATGCTCAGATTCAGAAATCCTTTAATGACATTGAATTCACTTATAAACGGCAATTTTTCGGATAAATAAGTACCAATTTCGTGAGCCGTTTGTTCGGGGCTTTTTTTTGATATTTTCAACAAAGGGAATGTTATCAGGGTGTAATGCCCTTTAAACTCTTTTTTTGTCTTTTGGAGAGTGATCTCAGACGGATTTACATCGGCTTTGTATACTTCTTTTATCGCTTTGATGATTTGTTCTTGGAGTTTATCTTCGATATTCATAACCTTAAGCAGCTGTTTTGAAGTGCAAAAGTAGTAAAAATTTTTATAGCGGTCTTATTTTACCGAAAGCAGTTCGGTAGATTTATCCACCAAATATACTAACACCTGGATTTAAGATGTGATTCGGGTCGAAGGTGTTTTTAATGCGCTTCATCAATGCATAAATTTCCGGTCCCATTCCTTTTCAACAAAGAGAGCCATGTTTCTTCCCGTTCCGTGTTCGGCTTTAAGGTTCCCGTTGTATTTTGTGGCGACTAAATCGGTCAGCATGTGCGTTTCTGTCTATTAATTTTGCTTGTACTTACCGCACAGTTTCGCAATGGGATAATCGCTTCATAAACATCTCTAAGATTGGGGAAATAGATCATGGCTGCGGCTTTGAGCGGAGCGTCATGAACGGTTTCGAATGTGGCTTGCGAAACAAATCCGAGCGAGCCTTCCGATCCAATCATCAGGAGTTGAATAATTTGTATGGAATCATCAAAGTCGATTAATGTGTTTACACCATAGTCACATATGTTTTTTAGGCGAAATTTCTTAGATATTTTGTGTTTTATTTTTCGATATTGGCGTATAATTGTTTGTTTGTCATTGGGGTTTTTCAATAACGTAAAAATCGGATATTTTTTTGTTTAGAAATTCATAATAATTTTCGATTTCTGATGTTTGTGGGGGGGTTACTCTCCACAGGGCCAGTTTTTCGTCCGTCAGCATAAAAATTTCTCTTTCTAACGGTTCGATGCGTTGGATGTATCCTGTTTTGTCGACATTGACCAATTGGGTCATTTTCAGGTAATGATATCCTTCGGGATTCGTGATGGGGTAACATGTTTTTTTCCATTCCAATGCATATTCGTTTAACGGACTGTTTTTTACGTGGGGATCATAGCGCAGAATTTTCGGTATGTTTTCTTTCCCATGAAGCCATAAAGGCATGGCTACGGTTGTTGCAGGATAACCTACAAGCGCCCAAACGGTAGTCATGTCGGGAAATTCTTCGGGTTTGACGCTCTGTATGATAAGTGCAGAGACAGAGCTGTGGCGTGTGATGAAATCGTCTGATGCAACAAACTCGCTTTCGGGTCGACTTGTTTCGTATTTTTTTCGGAAATCGATTCCAAAAACCGGTTGATAAAAACATCGTGAAAATTCTTGTATAACCGTTCGGTAGTTGAGTTTGCTTTTTTTTGCAGCCTCGGCAAATATTTTTTCCGCAGTTTGCCGACGAATAGAACCGCGTTTTTCTTCATTTATCCCTGTTTCGGAATAGTTTGTTCGGATAATGTAACCATTTGGAGCAAGTTGGGGATTGTTTGCATCGAATTTTGTCCATTTCCAATTATCCACTTCGTAAAAAGCGATACCTCCATTGGCATCCATTACACCAAAATTGGCTGCCAATCCTCGTGGTTTGGGATAGGTTTCGAGTAATTGTTCAAAATCTTGCAACGAAGCGCAAGTTTGTAAGGCAAGTTTCATGAAAACGCCTTCTTCGTCTTTCAATGGCGAGGTGTCTCCTATGTTTACGTTGTAGGAAGCGCTGTTCATAATGGAAAATCCTGCACTATTGGTCCCTGCCCACACGTGCTCCCCCTTTATGTCGGTTGAATTTACTAACCCGATATAAGGGTATATTCCGTCGGAAAAGTAACGCATACTGTTTTTGGGTTCATCCGAATCACGCAGTTTCCAAATTATGCTTCTTCCATCAGGTGTGTGTTTACCCGATATTATGGCTGTAGTGCAAGCTACGGTGTAATCATACGGTAGGGCGAAAAACAAGAAGAAAATCGGGAAGAATTTTTTCATATAATCGGGATTAATGTTTTGGTAGGTAATAAAATAAAAGGGAGCGGTGATTAAAGGCGGTTTTTAATGTCGGGTCGGTTATTTCAGGCTAACAAATAATTCCTTTCCGTTTTCTTCTTCTTCGAAGCACAATTTTCCTTCTCTTGCCAGCCAACCCAAAGCAGCATACAGGTCTTTTTCTCTTAATTTTATAGCTTTTCTTAAGTCTTTGACGTTTTGGCGTCCGGATGCATTCAATTGGGTCCAGACTTTACCTGCATTAATTCCAATTATTTCTTCCATGATGATTCTTTATTGATTATTCGTATTTTTTTACAAAGGCAAAGTTACATTTTAAATCTAAAAATAAAAACAAATTGCCTTTTTTTGTTCGTTTGAACATTTTGTTGACAGTGACTAAGAATAGAAGGGATTGCAAAATATACGCAACTGCTATTAAGACGAATTCACATGTTGCCACCCAAGAGTGAATTAAGAGGGGCGCGATTCATTTCTTTTTGAGATCGAGTTGTTTCAACAAATTTGAAACCTGAGGTATCAATGCATGTTTTTCATCATTATAAATAACGAAATCCGCCATTTTTATTTTTTCTTCATCGGGGATTTGATTTTTCTCACGGTCTACGATTTTTTTTATCGGCACGTTGTCTCGTTGCGAAGCTCGGGCGATTCTGAGTTCGTGTGGTGCGTAAACCGTAATGGTTTTATCGACATAGATGTGAAAATTTCCTTCGAAAAGTATAGCGGCTTCCAAGGCTACTATCGGATAGTTGTTTTTCGATGCCGCCCATGTAGCAAAGTCTTTTGCTACTTCGGGGTGAATAATGGAATTGGCCAACGATAATTTTTCGGGATCATTGAAAATGATTTGAGCAAACTTGTTTTTGTCGAGTTTCCCCTCAATGTAAATTTCTTTTCCGAAATGGTGAATAAGTTTTTCACGAATCACAGGCGAAGAGTTGTTTAATCTTTTAGCCTCTTTGTCGGCATTGTAAACCGGAATTCCATGAATTTTGAGCAATTCGCAAACTACCGATTTGCCGCTGCCGATGTTTCCCGTAACTCCGATTTTTATCATGACTTCAAATACATTATTCTTTTTTTTCGAAAAGAAATTCCACTATCAAAGGCGATAAACGGGGATTGAGAATGGAAGGGGGACTTTTTGTTAATTGCACTTCTATTTTTCCTTCCTGATTAGATTTGAGCTCATGATAATCGAGATTGATTTCAAAATCCTCGGGAGTAATCATATTGTATTCTTCTAGTGTTACGGAAAAAGTTACATTGACATGGGAAGGGAAAAATTTCACGTCAAGATTTTTTGGCAAATTGGAACAAGTAATGGGGATTTCAAAAATTTTCTCGGTATATTCCTTGATGTGAATTAAAATATCGATTTCTTGTGGAACAAATTTGATACCTTCAATCTTTTTGATTTTGACTTTAAATTGGGAAGTAGCTTTGAGATTTTCGAAAACAGTATATTCGGTAATGGCTTCTTTTAATTGTGCCAATTGTTTTTTCGATGCATAAGCGGTTACGGTTTCAGGAATAAAAGTAATGGTATCGATAACCAAATTGCCACCGGCTGTGGTAATCTCTCCGTCGAAAACTACAGGTATTTTTTTGCTTTCCAGTTTCGATGCAGCTAGCGAAATAATGGCCGGAGAGTAGCTCAACAGCAGGGTAGTGGGCGCCAATTGAGTGCGAATGAGCTGAATAAGTTGATTGCCTTGAATAGCATCTATGTTGCTTTCTTTAAATTCACTTATGTTGATCTCTATGGAATCTTTTTTTGACAGATCGTATTTGAATATCTGATAACCGTTGTCCGCGACTCTAATTTCGATATATTCAGGTAGAGGCTCATCGAAAACAATGTCCTCCGGTATGTTGGTATATTTAAGGGGGATACGATAGGTGCCTTCGACATGATCGCGCTGTGAATAAAGCATCAGCCAAAAGATGAAAGAAAGCAACAAAAAAAATAAAAATGTGAACAAATTTTTCCACGGGAATGTGGAAAAAAATGTTCGCACTTTTTGTTTTAAATTATGGATGGATGTTTTAAAATCCATGTCTGTTTAGGATAAAAAACAATCAATTGGTGTTCATATCCGAAGGGTTTGCATATACCGATCCTTTTTCGACTTTTATTTTTACGCCATCGGCAACTTCTATCAAAAAGTAATTATCACCTACTTCTTTTACGCGTCCGTGAATTCCGCCTGCGGTAACCACTTTATCTCCCGGTTTTAGCGCTTCGCGGGTTTTTTGAATTTCTTTTTGTTTTTTTTGTTGGGGACGAATCATGAAAAAATAAAAAACGGCAATGATGGCTATCATCATAATCAGGGTCATGCCCATTCCTCCTCCGCCATTTGCGGCCTGTGAAGCTTGCAATAAACTATTCATACGAAATAAAATTTAATGGTTTATTAATGTTTAAAAATCAGATTATCTTTTTTTATTTCAGTTACAATAGCATCCAGAATCCCGTTTACAAAACTTCCGCTTTTTGGGGTACTGTATGCTTTTGCAATCTCGATATATTCGTTGAGCGTGACACGGGTTGGGATGGATTCAAAAGAAAATATCTCGGCAACTGCCACTTGCATAATAATCATATCCATAAATGCAATACGATCCAAATCCCATTTGTCAATATGTTTTTCGATTAAACTTCGATATTTTTTTTCGTTTAAAATAGTTTCGGATAGCAATTTCAAAGCGTATTGTTTGTCTTCTTCATCTTTAAACATGGGCAATAAAGGTTGATCTGCTCCTTTTTCTTCCGAAAATTTTCTAATGGTTTTCAACGTAAAGGTTTGGACAATTTCTATATCGTCGTTCCAGTAAATGCTTTCATCCTCTAAAATTTCGTCCAATTCCTCGTTGTTATAAATAAATTGTTTGAATATTTTTCGCCAAAATTCGCGGTCGTCGGCATAAGTCGGATTTTCTATCTCGGTATAGGTTTTATATGTTTCGGATTCCAATATTTTGTCGAGCAGATTTTTAACGAAATTCTCATTTGCTTCCCAAGACAAGGGACGTTCATTGAGATAATGGCAAAACTGTTTATTGATTCTAAGCTGCTGAATAAATTTATTATTAATCAGATGGGTATTGGGGTTTAAATCTTCTTCAGATGGCAGGAATTTATTTTTTCTGGTTTCAATTCGATTTTCATACATATCGGTGAGTTTCACCATGAGTAAAAGCAGGTAATAATAAAGATCGTATGATTTCTGAAAACCAAACAAGAGCTCTTTTTCTGCATTTTTCAGACTGTTATTCGAATTCTGATACCAGGCATATACAATCTGCACTATTCTGATACGAATTAATTCTCTATTAATCATTGTTGAAACGAACTTTTTACTCTACAAAAGTACGTATTTTTTTGATATTCTAACGATAAAAGCCGAAAGTAATCCATATATTTTCATAAAGAAGTTCAAAAACATCGCATAAATAATATTTGTGGAATCAAAAGATAATCACTACCTTTGCGCCACTTTTTAGAACATCCCGTGTGATGGGAAATAAAGAGGTAAAACAAACTTTATTTTGAGTAACACAAACCATTAGATAATGAAAACATTTGACTTAAAAGGTGAAATCAGGAATGATTTCGGAAAAAAAGTAGCTCGGGCTTATCGTCGCGAAGGGCTTATTCCATGTGTAGTTTATGGCGGACACAATGAAGAAAATGTAAATTTTGTCGTGAAAAGCGGAGATGTCCGCAACTTAATTTACACTCCTGAGATTTATTTGGTAAACCTCGATTTGGGAGAAAAGAAAATGCAGGCTGCCCTTAGAGAGATTCAATTTCATCCCGTAAAAGACACCATCCTTCATATTGACTTTTTGCATGTGTTTGAAGATGTTCCTCTTGAGATTGAACTTCCTGTTCGTCTTGAAGGACTTGCAGAGGGTGTGAGAGCCGGTGGAAGGTTATCACTCGATATGCGCAAACTTAAAGTAAGAGCGATACCAAGCAAATTACCCGATGAAATTGTTATCAATGTTGAGAATTTAGGATTGGGCAAAACCATTCAGGTTGGCGATTTGGAGTTTGATGGAATAGAAATGTTAAATGCAAAGGATGCTGTAGTTTGTCGCGTTCACTTAACACGTTCGGCAAAAGCGGCAGTTAAAACCGAATAGGCATTTTAGTGAGGATGTAATGTAATGAAATATCTGATTGTGGGGTTAGGGAATATTGGTCCTGACTACGAAAATACCCGCCACAACATAGGGTTTATGGTATTGGACGCTTTTGCTAAGGCGTCCAATGTTGTTTTTCAGAGTAAACGATATGGTTTTGTTGCCGAGACACGTTTGAAAAATAAATCCCTTCTCCTTTTGAAACCATCTACCTTTGTGAATTTAAGCGGTAATGCCGTACGTTATTGGTTGCAAAAGGAAAAAATTCCCATAGAAAATTTATTGGTAATCGTTGACGATTTGGCGTTACCGTTTGGCACACTTCGATTGAAGTCCAAAGGAAGCGATGGTGGTCATAAGGGTCTGAAAAATATTCAAGAAGTGCTCGGGACACAACACTATGCCCGACTACGTTTCGGCATCGGAGATGATTATCCTTCGGGATCCCGGGTCGATTATGTGTTGAGCGATTTTACCGATGAAGAAAAGGAATTGCTCCCTGAACGTATTGAAACGGCATGTGATGTTGTCCGCACTTTTTGTCTTTCCGGCATAGATGTCGCCATGAATTTGTATAATAACAAATAAAACCTTTTTTGATTAAGACAATGGATGAAGTAAGAATTGATAAGTGGCTGTGGGCGGTGAGGATTTTCAAGACCCGTTCATTGGCCTCGGAAGCATGCAAAAAAGGTCGTGTAATGGTTGAAAATGTTGCGGTGAAGCCGTCGCGCATTATTCGCAGAGGCGATATTGTGCAGGTGCGTAAACCTCCTGTTACGTTTTCGTTCAAAGTGCTCGATTTAACCGATAAACGGATGGGAGCCAAACTTGTGCCGCAATATATGGAAAACATTACACCCCCCGACCAATACGAAATCTTGGAGCTTAACAAAATCAGCGGATTTATCGACAGACAAAGAGGTACGGGGCGACCCACAAAAAAAGAACGACGCGACTTGGAACAGTTTACCAGATCGTTCAATTTCGATGATTTTGATTTTTTGGATGATTAATCGATCTTTAATTTTTTTTCTACTCTATTGTAATAGGGAACAAGATTGATTGTGTTTTGCTGTAAACAAAACGATGCATCGCCTTCGGCTTTATTGTCGATAAGCCGTTGATAGTGTTCCGTATCTTTTATATAGTTCAAGGGATCGTGTTTTGCGGATTGCCATAATTGCAACGCTATTTTTACCGCGTCCGAATTAAAATTTACGAGATTTTCGATTAAAAGTTTTTCGGCAAAGGCTCCTCCAAAAAGGGTATCTTCGATATTTACCCTGTTGTCCCATCCGGCGCAAATTATCACTGTGCGCTCGCCAATTTCGATGCATTTTTTTGCCAGCGCATCGATGTTCGAAAAAGCACCGATAAGCAGTGTTTTGCATCCACGCGATTGTTCAATGGCGTAAGTTCCATTGGTTGTGGTGAAAACAATTTCTTTTCCCTCTACTTTTTCTCGGGTATAGTCAAAAGGTGAATTGCCGAAATCGGCAAAGTCGCATTTTTGGGTATTGCGTTCCGCTCCTACCGGATATCCTTGTGATTTGTATCGTTTGGCTTCTTCGATATCTGCTACCGGAATGATGGCCGATGCTCCATTCGCAAAGGCCGTGCATATTGTGGTGCACGCACGAAAAATATCGACAACGATTACGGTATCGTTTTCTTTTTTATAAAAAGGGTAAAGAGCAGGAGAAAGACAAATGTTCAAAATCATAATGAAAATTCAATATATTGAGAAGATGCAACGCGACGTAATAAAAATTGGAGTGAAGCGTACGCATCCAATTATGATTGGGTAAAAAGTTTTAATTTTGTGGTGTTGTTTAAAAGAAAAACAACCAACCTTGGTCGCAAAGGTACAAAAACAATGCGTTTTTTCGTATCTTTCGACTAAATTAAATAGGAACAAAAAATGAATCTTTCATATTTAAAATCCGATAATTTTTTTCTTTTGGCCGGTCCTTGTGTGATTGAAGGCGAAGAGATGGCAATGGGAATTGCCGAAAAAATAAAAACGATTACCGACAAATTGGCAATCCCCTATGTTTTTAAGGGTTCGTATAGGAAAGCCAATCGTTCCCGCATAGATTCATTTACGGGAATTGGCGATGAAAAGGCGCTGAAAATTTTGCGTAAGGTACGCGAAACATTCAACGTTCCTGTCGTTACCGATATTCACGAGTCGCATGAGGCACAAATGGCAGCCGAATACGTGGATATATTGCAGATTCCTGCCTTTTTGTGCCGCCAAACCGATTTGCTGATAGCTGCAGCCCGTACCGGGAAAGTGGTCAATATCAAGAAAGGGCAATTTTTATCGCCCGAGGCTATGCAATTTGCGGCACAAAAAGTGGTCGATAGCGGCAACAACCGTGTTATTCTTACAGAAAGGGGAACTATGTTTGGATACGGCGATTTGATCGTCGATTTTAGAGGAATACCTGTAATGAAGAAATTTGGTTTTCCTGTGGTAGTGGATGCTACACACAGCTTGCAACAACCCAACCGGCCTTCGGGTGTATCGGGTGGGCTTCCTTATCTCATAGAGACCATTGCAAAAGCCGCTATTGCAGTGGGTACGGATGGATTGTTTATCGAAACACATCCCGAACCTGAAAAAGCAAAATCGGATGGCGCAAATATGTTGCCGTTGGAACAATTGGAAGATTTGTTGACGAAGTTGGTAAGGATACGCAAAGCATTATGAAACTCACAAATTATCGCATTATTCTTGCCTCCAACTCACCTCGTAGAAAAGAATTGCTTTCGGGAATCGATGTAGATTACGAAGTTCACACGTTGTCCGATATCGATGAATCGTATCCCGATGATCTCCCGAAAGAAGAAGTTGCCGAATTTCTTTCCCGCAAAAAAGCGAATGCTTACTTGGAGTCTCTCGAGGAAAATGCTTTACTGATTACAGCAGATACCATTGTGCTATTGCACGGTAAAATTTTAGGGAAACCTTTAAATAAAGAGGATGCCAAGAACATGTTGCATGAACTTTCCGGGCAGACACATTTGGTAATTACCGGCGTTTGTTTAACGTCGAAACAAAAACAAGTTAGTTTTTCGGATAAAACGTATGTGACTTTTGGTGATCTTACCGACCCAGAAATCGAATATTATGTTGAAAAATATAATCCTTTGGACAAAGCGGGAGCATACGGTGTGCAGGAATGGATTGGCTACGTTGGAGTAGAAAAAATCGAGGGTTCGTATTTTAATGTGATGGGGTTGCCCATTTTTAAATTATATCGCGAATTGAAACAATTCTAAAAAAATAAAAAATCGTATCTTTGTGGTTTCGATGACATTTAATTTGTAATTGATAATTCATTTCTATGTTGACAGTAGAGAAAATAGGTGGAACATCCATGTCGCAATTTCAGGATGTGCTGCAGAATATAATAAAAGGGAATCGTAAAGGGGATGAGCTATACAACCGTATTTTTGTAGTCTCGGCTTATAATAATGTGACAAATTGGCTGTTGGAACACAAAAAAACAGGTGAACCGGGCATTTACAACAAGTTTCTCAATGGAGAAGACTACAGTAGTGCTTTGGATACGTTTTGTCAACGGCTATTGCTGATAAACGACGGTTTTGCCGATATTGGACTTGATTTGAAAGAGGCTCGCGATTTCATCCGTTTTCGTGTAGACCAGGCAAAAACGATTTTATTCAGCCTTAGTAAAGTGTTGGCATCGGGATATGTAAACAGAACCGATATTTATTTGGCTGCGCGTGAGATTTTGGCGTCGATTGGGGAAGCTCATTCCGGATGGAATACGGTAAATATTCTGAACAACAACGGTATAAATGCTCGTTTTATTGATCTTTGTGGCTTTCACGATAATGAACCGTTGACGATTGACGAACGTATTCATAAAGAATTTCACGGGATCGATTTCAGTAAAGTGATTTGTGTTGCTACAGGATATACCAAAGGCACTGAGGGGATTATGCGTGCTTTTGATCGTGGCTATTCTGAGGTTACTTTCAGTAAGATTGCTGTTGAAGTGAAAGCCGACGAGGCAGTTATTCACAAAGAGTATCATTTATCGAGTGCAGACCCTCAAATTGTGGGAGTGGAAAACAGTGTTCCCGTAGGTCACACCAACTATATTATTGCTGATCAGTTGGCCGATATAGGTATGGAAGCCATTCATCCCAAAGCCGCAAAACCGTTGGAATTGGCCGGAATAAATATTCGCATCAAAAACACCTTTGATCCCGAACATCCGGGGACATTGATTTCGCGTGACTATGTTTCACCTGAACCGCGTGTGGAAATTGTGTCGGGCTCGCGAAAAGTAGTTGCCATCGAAGTTCACGATCCCATGATGGTAGGCGAAGTAGGTTTCGATGGACGTATAATGGAATATTTTGTCAAATATGGAGTCAGCTACATTATGAAATCCACCGACGCCAATTCCATTACAATGGTTGTTTGGGATAATGAGAAATCCCGCGAATTGGTAAAGGCGTTGAATGATGCTTTTTATCAAGTGAGAGCCGTTCCTGTGGCTATTGTGTGTGCTATGGGTAGCAACATTGCCATTCCGGGTTTTTTGTATAAAGCCGCCAAAGCATTGTACGATAGAGGAATAAATATCGAAAGTTTTGCCCAATCGCTCAGGCAGGTCAATATGCAGTTTGTTATATCTCGCGATAAATACGAAGATGCCGTTATAGCGTTGAATGATGAATTATGTAAAAAACCCAATTATAAAATCGGCTAGCTTTTTACTCCAAAGCTTCAAGATCCTATCCGAAAAATCAATATTCAAATACGCCTTAACCGTCGTTTTTACTTCAATTCTTCGAGATCCGGGTAGAGAAAATCGTTGTAGGGAAATCGTGTTGTGTGGATTTCCCTTACTTTTTTGTATAAAATCGATTTAAGTTCCTCAATATTTTCTTTTTCTTTCGCAGAGATAAAAACACAATTTTCGTTTAATTTACCCATCCATGTTTGTTTAAGTTCATCAAGCGTGTAGTTTTCTCTTTTTTTGGGTGTAAGATCATACGGATTTTGCGGAACATGCGTGAAGGCGTCTATTTTATTGAAAACAATAATCGTAGGCTTTTCGGTTTTATCGATATCGTAGAGTGTTTTTTCCACAACTTCTATTTGTTCTTCAAAAGCGGGATGCGAAATATCCACTATGTGAATAAGAATATCTGCTTCGCGAACTTCATCGAGAGTAGATTTGAATGACTCGATAAGGTGAGTGGGCAATTTCCGGATAAAACCAACCGTATCCGACAAAAGG
>Ga0209537_1003123_pt1 | contig 15519 bp, 15 predicted proteins | sample BioPla4DNA1_FD_187698 | JGI IMG/M metagenome (GOLD analysis project Ga0209537, IMG submission 187698) | Biogas fermentation microbial communities from Germany - Plant 4 DNA1 (SPAdes) (version 2) | ecosystem: Engineered > Bioreactor > Anaerobic > Digestate | place: Bielefeld, North... | reverse complement strand
AGGACTTCATCCTTTCTGGGAGGTATTTGTTTTCTCACAAAAACATTGTACCACAGAGGATTGAAGTCCTCAATTTTCATTTAAGTTTACAGAGCGTAAATATGACTAAGGGGGTGGAATGATGAAGGGGAAGGTCAACTTAAATTATTGCTTTAAAGGACTAGGGATTTCCTTTATCTTGACCTTTATACTTTTATTAGTCGTTACACTTTTACTAAGGTTTAGCAGTATTAGGGAAGTACATATGTCTTTGATGAATAATTTCGTATTAACCATTAGTATAGTTCTAGCCAGTGCTCTGGTGGGTAGGAGGGTAAAGGAGATGGGCTGGTTAAATGGTGCGGTAGTAGGCTTTTTATACTACCTGGTCATACTCTTGATTAATTTAGTATTTAACAGGCCCTTTAATTTTAACCTATTTTTAGTTTTTAAACTACTTACATCAACTATCCTAGGAGTCATTGGGGGGATGATTGGTATTAACCTATCTTAATCTAGCTAGTCTTACTTATATTACTTTTGTTAGAAAACTTTTAGGACCTTTAGGACTAGATAGGCATTTTAGCCCGTCTCCTAAAATTTAATCATAATATAAAAATTATTTGATTTAATAGGTCGATATGGTATAATTATCTAAGAATAAGATTAAATGGGGGATTAGACATGAAATACATAAGGACATTAAGTGGAAAAAACCTAAGAAGGGAAGACTTAGCTAAAATTGGCTGCGGCGAATGCCAAACATCCTGCCAATCAGCTTGCAAGACTTCCTGTACAGTTGGTAACCAAAAATGTGAACAAAAAGTTGACTAAAAGTGGTGGTTTAAATCCACTACTTTTTTATTGATTATTACGGAGGTAAATTATGATTAAGGCGCAAATCCATAAGTTTTACTTAAACGATAGATATATAGTTTTAGACGTCAATAGTGGTGCTGTCCATGTAGTTGATGAAGTTGTTTACGATATTTTAGATTATTATGAGGATCATTCTAAGGAAGAGATTTTAAATATATTAAAGGATAAGCATGAGGCCAGGGTAATAGAGGAGGCATATGAGGAGATAGCTTACCTGGTAGATGAGGGGCTATTGTTTACTGAAGGGGCAGGCCTGGAAGGGTTTGAATATAATAAGGATAATATAGTTAAGGCTTTATGTCTTCATGTTGCCCACGACTGTAACTTAAAGTGTAACTACTGCTTCGCCTCCCAGGGTAACTTCAAGGGGGAAAGGATGAAGATGTCCCTAGAGACTGGTAAGAAGGCCTTGGAATTTTTGGCTAAGAACTCCGGAAACAGGAAGAATTTAGAGGTGGACTTCTTCGGCGGGGAGCCACTGATGAATTTTGAATTAGTTAAGGAATTGGTGAAATACGGTAGGGAGTTGGACAAGAAGTATAATAAGAACTTCCGCTTTACCATCACCACCAACGGAGTTTTACTGGACGATGATAAGATAGAATTTATCAATGAGCATATGGATAATGTGGTCTTAAGCCTAGATGGGCGTAAGGAAGTCAACGACAGGATGAGGAAGACCATAAACGACAACGGCAGCTATGACATAATAGTACCTAAGTTTAAGGAATTGGTTGAAAAAAGAGGGGATAAGGACTACTATATTAGGGGTACCTTTACTAACCACAACCTGGACTTTTCTAATGATATAATGGACTTCTATAAGCAAGGCTTTAAGAAGGTATCGGTGGAGCCAGTAGTAACTTCTGAGGAGATGGAATATGCCCTAAGAAGGGAACACTTGGAGGATGTCCTAAGGGAATATGAAAAGTTTTCTAAGGAATATATAGAGATTAAGAAGAAGGATGAGGACTTCCTATTCTTCCACTTTATGATAGATTTAGACCAAGGTCCATGTATAGTTAAGAGGAGCGTAGGCTGCGGGGCAGGGTCTGAGTACTTAGCTGTAACTCCTGAGGGGGACCTATATCCTTGCCACCAATTTGTAGGTGAGGAGGAGTTTAAGCTAGGCACCCTAGATAGTGGTATCGTAAAAAAGGACTTAAGGGAGGTCTTCAAGAAGGCCAATATATATAATAAGGAAGAGTGTAAGACCTGCTGGGCTAGGTACTATTGCAGCGGTGGCTGCCATGCCAATGCCTACTATGCCCACAAGGACCTTATGAAGCCTTATGAATTAGGTTGTGAAATGGAGAAGAAGAGGATCGAATGTTCCATCTCCATCTTGGCTAACTTATAAATTTAAGGCCTATTAATAATTGGCCATATAGAACTTAGTTTATATAGACCTAGCTAGATTAATAACTCTTAATGATTAATATAACTAGTTAAGTAATATAACCTAAATCTAGTTAGGTAATATAACCTAAAACTAGTTAACAATTAGGAGACAAACTATTATAATAAATACTATACAAATTTTTATAAAAACTGCTTTTTAGCAGTTTTTATTCTTATAGGGGATAATTTATTGGTCCTAATAGGATTTAAGCTGAAGGGATAGGATTCGACAAGTTTAGATTTAATACAGTGATTCCTTAAAATTTACTAGTATAAATGGGTTTAAAGTGATAAAATAGTAACTAATATTAAGGGAGGAGTCAATTGGAAAAGTGGTTTATACGGAATAAAGGAATAGATTTTACAAAAATTGCCAAGGATTTAAGAATAAGCGAAATTATAGCTAAGATCCTGGTTAATAGGGATATATATGATTATGAACAGATAGAGAGGTTTTTAAATCCTACCCTAGATAAATTATATGCTCCAAATTTAATGTTCGATTTAGTCAAGGGAGCCGAGATTATCAGGGAGGCCATAGGCCATGGTGAGAAAATCAGGATAGTAGGGGACTACGATGTGGATGGAGTCATGAGCGTCTATATCCTCTACAAATCCTTAAGGGAAATGGGTGCAAAGGTTGACTACAGGATACCCGATAGGATCCAGGAGGGCTATGGAATCAATGATGATATCATAAGGGAAGCCAAGGAAGACGGAGTAGACCTTATCATCACCTGTGACAATGGGATTGCAGCCCTAGACCAGATTCAGCTGGCTAGGAAGCTGGATTTAAAGATCATCATTACAGACCACCACGACCTGCCCTATGTGGAGGAAGATGGGGTTAAAAAATATATATTACCTGATGCTGATGCAGTCATCAATCCTAAGAACCCCAACTGCAACTATCCCTTTAAACTTCTATGCGGTGCAGGGGTGGCCTTTAAGTTGGTCCAATACCTTTACAGCCTCTACGGGAAGGAAAGGGAAGCCTTTAAGTTTCTTGAGTATGTAGCCATAGCTACTGTCTGTGATGTAGTTAGCCTAGTGGATGAAAATAGGATAATAGTCAAATACGGCCTGGAGCAGATAAATGCTACTAAGAATATCGGCCTTAAGGCCCTTATTGAGGTTTCCAGCCTAAAAAGGAGGATTACGTCCTACCATTTAGGCTTCGTTATCGGTCCTACCATTAATGCATCTGGCCGACTGGAATCCGCCTATAAGGCGGTGGAATTACTCCTCTGTGAAGATACGGATCAGGCCAGGGAAATAGCCAAGTACTTAAGGGAGGTTAATGAGGAGAGAAAGGCCATAACCGATGCAGGTTTTAAGTCGGTCATCTCTAAAATCGACAACTCCCACCTAAAGGAAGACAAGGTATTACTAATTTATGAACCGGAAATCCACGAATCGGTGGCTGGTATCATAGCCGGTAGGGTAAAGGAATGTTACAACAAGCCTACCATTATCTTGACCGATGGGCAGGAAGGGGTCAAGGGTTCTGCCAGGTCCATAGAGGAATATAATATTTTTGAGGAACTTTCCAGCTGTAAGGATCTTTTGACTAAATTTGGTGGACATCCTATGGCAGCTGGCCTGTCCCTAGATAAGGATAAGATTGATATCCTTCGCCAAAGGCTAAATAGTCAAACTAGGCTTAGGGAGGAGGACCTGGTTAAAAAGGTCTATATAGATATGGCCCTGCCCATAGAATGTGTAAGTTATAATTTGATAGAGGACTTAAATGCCCTGGAACCCTTTGGCACCGGCAACCACAAACCCTTATTTGGTGATAAGAAGCTGAAGGTTAGAAGGATGTATAAGTACGGGGCCAATAATAATGTAATTAAGCTTATCTTAGAATCTAAGAGGGGTACCCTTCTAGAGGGCATTATCTTCTATGATGATGGTTCCTTTGAGGAGCAGATCCAATCTAAATACGGTAGGGATGCTTTAAACCGTCTAATTAAGGGTATGGATAATAATATTTCACTGGATATCCTATACTATCCTAATATAAATGAATATAATGGTAAAACCAGCATTCAGTTGATAATTCAAGGCTATAGAATGTAAGGGGGTGAAAAAGGATGAATGAGTTTTTAGAAAAATTAATCACTAGAATAAAAGAATATAATCCTAATGCAGACCTGACCAAGCTTTTAAAGGCCTACACCCTAGGCGAGGCTGCCCATGCAGGTCAGAAGCGTAATTCAGGAGAAGATTTCTTCATCCATCCCCTTAATGTAGCCTTGATATTGGCAGATTTAAATATGGATCTGGAAACAATAATAGCAGGAATTTTACACGACGTTATAGAGGATACGGATTATACCTATGAAGACCTGGTGGAAGAATTTGGGGAAGAGATTGCCAACCTGGTAGATGGGGTTACTAAGTTAAAGAATTTAAAGTATAAGACTAAGCAGGAAAGCCAGGCTGAAAATCTAAGGAAGATGGTCCTGGCCATGGCTAAGGATATTAGGGTAATAATTGTGAAGCTGGCTGATAGGCTGCACAATATGAGGACCCTGGAATATATGACAGAGGAGAAGAAGAAGGAAAAGGCCTTGGAGACTCTGGAGATCTATGCCCCAATAGCCCATAGGCTAGGGATCTCTAAGATAAAGTGGGAGCTGGAGGACCTTTCCTTAAGATATCTGGATCCTGAGAGCTACTATGACTTGGTGGAGAAGGTATCTGTTAAGCGTAGGGAAAGGGAGGCCTTTATCCAGGAGATTATCGAAATCCTATACGACAAGGTAACCTCCATGGGCATCAACTGTGAAATCAGCGGCAGGCCTAAGAACTTCTACAGCATTTACAAGAAGATGACGGTACAGGGTAAGAGTTTTGAGGAGATTTACGATCTTACGGCCATCAGAGTCCTGGTGGATACCATAAAGGACTGCTACGGGGTCTTAGGTATAGTCCACACCCTATGGAAGCCCATTCCTGGCAGGTTTAAGGACTATGTGGCCATGCCTAAGCCTAATATGTATCAGTCCCTCCACACTACTGTAATCGGGCCTAAGGGGGAGATCTTTGAAGTTCAGATTAGGACCTATGACATGCATAAGACGGCGGAATACGGTATTGCAGCCCACTGGAAGTATAAGGAGGGGACCACCAAGTCCGATAATTTCGACCAGAAGTTAACCTGGTTGAGGCAACTGTTAGAGTGGCAGAAGGATTTGAAGGATCCTAAGGACTTTATGGAAACCCTTAAGATAGATTTCTTTACCGATGAAGTCTTCGTCTTCACCCCAAAGGGAGACGTTATCAACCTACCTGAAGGCTCCACCCCTATAGACTTTGCCTATAGGGTTCATACGGATATCGGTAACCGCTGTGTTGGTGCAAAGGTCAACGGTAGGATTGTGCAGCTAAATTATAAGCTGCAAAATGGAAATATAGTGGAAATCATAACTTCATCTAACGCTAGGCCTAGCAGGGACTGGCTGAATATAGTTAAGAGTACCCAGGCTAAGTCCAAGATCAGGCAGTACTTTAAACAAATGGATAGGGAAAGTAACATTATCAAGGGTAAGGACAGCCTGGAGAAGGAGTTAAAACGCCTAGGCTATAAGCTTAATGAAATCCTAAGGGATGATTGGCTAAAGGCCATAGCAGAGAAGCTGAGCATAAATTCCATTGACGACCTATATGCCTCCATCGGCTATGGAAACGTCAAGCTAAATCAGGTAATAAGTAGGCTTAAGGACTTCTATGCCGATTATTATAAGTCTAAATATGGAAAGGAATTTAAGCATAAGGCGGTTAAGGAACAGAAGAAAAGACCTAGGTCAAGCTCAGGCATTAGGGTTAGAGGAGTAGATAATATTAAGGTAAGGTTGGCTAAATGCTGTAGCCCGGTACCTGGCGACGAGATTGTAGGCTATGTAACGAAGGGTAGGGGTGTTTCTGTCCATAGGGCAGACTGTCCTAACATCATGCTGGATGATGCAGAGGAAAGGCTAATAGATGTGGAATGGGATACTGAAAAGAGGGCTTCCTACTTGGCTGAGATCCAAGTTAGGGCTATAGATAGAAGCGGTCTACTGGCCGATATAGCCACTAGGATTAACGATATGAATATTAGCCTTGTAAATATCAATGCCAGGACTACTAAGGATAGGGTAGTCATAATAAATATGACCTTGGAGATAAACGATATAGATCAATTGGAAGATGTTATGAAGAGATTGAGGAAGATTAAACATATTATAGATGCTTATAGAGTTACCACATAGGAGGGAAGAGATGAGAGCAGTTGTACAAAGGGTTAAGGAAGCTAAGGTGGAAGTAGATGGTGAAATAGTTGGAAGTATAGCTGGGGGCCTACTGGTATTTTTAGGGGTAGGTGAGGAGGATGAGGAGAAGGACCTGGACTATATGGTGGATAAGGTTCTTGGCCTAAGGATCTTCCAAGATGAAAATGATAAGATGAACCTATCCCTTTTAGATGTAGGTGGGGAGTTATTGGTAGTTTCTCAATTTACCCTATATGGCGACGCTAGGAAGGGTAAGAGGCCCAGCTTTACTGCCTCTGCCCATCCAGAGAAGGGTGAAAGCTACTATGAAGAATTCATCCAGCGGGCAAGGGAGAAGGGAGTCAAGGTGGAGACTGGAGTCTTTGGTGCCCATATGCATGTGGATTTAATAAACGATGGTCCAGTGACTATACTATTAGATAGCAAGAAGAATTTCTAGGAGGTAGCTATGAAGATAATTAGACATGTTGCCGGCGCCCTAGGTGTCAATTGTTATATAGTCTATTCTGAGGAGGCTAGGGAGGCCATAGTGGTTGATCCCGGTGGAGATGCTAATGGAATCCTAAGGATTATTGAAGAAAAGGACCTGAAGGTTAAATATATAGTCCTAACCCACGGCCACGGGGACCATATAGGGGCTGTTAAGGACTTAAAGGAGGAGTTAAAGGCCCCAGTCCTAATCCATGAAGCCGATGGGGAAATGCTTGAAGATGCTAACAAGAACCTGTCAGTCATGATGCCCATGGGGGCTGTTGAAATAAAGGCAGATGGGCTATTAAAGGACGGGGATATAATAGAGTTTGGTGGTATTGAAGGAGAGATAATCCATACCCCAGGACATACTCCTGGTTCCATCTGTATTAAGCTAGATGATTACCTAATATCAGGGGATACCCTCTTTAAATCCTCTGTAGGCAGGACTGATTTTCCCGGTGGAAGCTTCGATGAGATAATAAAGTCAATCAAGGGAAAATTACTAGTTCTAGGTGACTATGTGCAAGTGTTACCAGGTCATGGGGAGGCTTCTACAATTCAATATGAGAAGTTCTACAATCCCTTCCTGGCATAAGAAGCATAAGAATAGGTGATAACTTGATCAGGGTTTATTTAGAAGGACATGAGTATAGGAACGATCTCTTTGAGCTAATTCGGGTATTTTTCCCTGCTAGGGAGATAGAATTTGTAGAAGAAAGCTTCACTGATGGACTTAATTTGGATGGTTCAAATTTAGAGGCCATAAATTTAGCCTACTCAGACGGCCTATTTATAGAAAGCCTATTGGAAAGTCCAGAAGGTGTTAGCTTGGCAATTTCTAGAGTTTATAGGGCTGGAGAGCTTATTAAGGAGATCATTATAGATACGGATAAAATAGAGATAGAGGGACTTCCTAAAAGGCGGATAGTTAAAAATGCCATTAAGAGGTCCATCTATGATGCCTTAATAGATTTAGTTGATTTTGATGTCCCCTGGGGCATACTGACGGGCATTAGGCCTATAAAGGTGGCCCATGAACTTTTGAACAATATGGATGAGGATAAAGCAAAACAGATCCTAATGGGGGAATTTAGGATTCGTAAGGATAAGGCGGACTTGATGGTAGATATTGCCAAGGTCCAGCTGAAGTATATCTATCCCTTGGACAGGAGGAAGTTTAGTCTATACATCCATATTCCCTTCTGCCCCAGTAGGTGTGTCTACTGCTCCTTCCCAGCCTTTGGGATTGGAAAGGATTATATCAGGGTAGAGGAGTATGTGGATACCCTTATTCTTGAGCTTAAGACCATAGCTGGTATGGTTATGGATTTAAAGCTTAACACCGTCTATATAGGGGGAGGGACCCCTACCTCCATAAAGACTAGGGATCTGGAGAGGATAATCGCCAGTGTAAGGGACAATTTTAAGGGCCATATTAAGGAGTTTACCGTAGAAGCCGGTAGGCCTGATACCTTAAATGAGGAAAACTTAAGGATGCTTAGGGATATGGAAGTAGATAGGATTAGTATCAATCCTCAGACTATGAACCTAAAGACCCTAATAGCCATAGGCAGGCATCATGATGTGGACTCCATAAGAAAAAGTTATGCTTTAGCTAAGGATTTAGGCTTTGATATAAATATGGATATAATAATAGGCCTGCCTGGGGAGGACCTGGGGGATGTGGAATATAGCCTGGAGGAGATTAAAAAGCTGGATCCAGAAAACCTAACGGTTCATACCCTTTCCCTAAAGAGAGGGTCTAAGCTTATAAATAAGGAAGAGTTGGACTTAAGATCTGCTGAAATCCATAAGATGCTAGACCTTACGGCCAAGAAGGCTAAAGAAATGGGCATGTCTCCATACTACCTATATAGGCAGAAGCAGATCCTTGGTAATTTGGAAAACATCGGCTATGCTAAGGTTAATAAGGAGTGTATCTATAATATTAGCATGATGGAGGAGAAGGAGACTACCATCGGGGCCGGAGTAGGAGCAGTTTCTAAGTTCTTCTATCCAGAGGAAAATAGGATAGAAAGGCTGCCAAACTTTAGGGACCTAATAGTCTATTCCCAAAGGATAGATGAGTTGTTGGCTAAGAAGAGGGAGTTTATAAAAAGCCTTTATTGAGATACCATAGGTGGATTTCATTTTAGTATTTTAATTAACCAGCTGTAAAAAGATAGAGGTGTAGGGATATGAGTTTAGGCTTATATTGGCTGCATATGTTAATTGACAAATAGATGCTTATAAACTATAATTTATTTAAAAAGACCATATATAAAATAACGATGAAGAGGAAGGCGTTAAACAGTTAAGTTTCAGAGAGTCGGTGATGGTGGGAATCCGATACTTAAGTTTGGCGTTTGACACCTTGGAGTTAGCAATCTGATAAGGATTGTTCGCTTTTTGCGTTAAAAATTTCGAGTGAGGATAATTACCTAATTAGGGTGGTACCGCGAGCTAACCTCTCGTCCCTGAAGTTCAGTGATGAGAGGTTTATTTTATATAGGAGGTATAGTAAATATGGGAGAAAGTATGGGAAAATTAAGAAGAACCCACATGTGTGGAGAGCTTAGACCTAAGGATGAGGGTAAGGAAGTAGTATTGATGGGCTGGGCTCAAAGGGAGAGAAATTTAGGTTCATTGATCTTTGTAGATTTAAGGGATACAACAGGCATTACTCAAATAGTATTCGATGATACCATCGAAGAGGAAGTCTTTAAAAAGGCTGAAAAGATCAGGCCTGAGTATGTTCTAGCCGTAAAGGGTATAGTAAGGCTAAGGCAGTCAGTAAATAAGGATATTCCAACAGGGGAAATCGAAGTTTTAGCCCAGGAGCTTAAGATCCTAGATGAGGCTGAAACCCCACCAATCTACATCAAGGACGACGACAATGTATCTGAGTCCATGAGGCTAAAATACAGGTACTTAGACTTAAGAAAGCCTAAGATGCAATCTAACCTTAAATTAAGGGCTAAGGCGGCTAAGGTAGTCAGGGACTTCTTCTACGATAACAACTTCGTAGAGATTGAAACCCCAGTATTAACTAAGCCAACGCCAGAAGGAGCTAGGGACTATCTTGTACCATCTAGGGTTAATCCAGGCCAATTCTATGCCCTACCCCAATCACCACAGATCTTAAAGCAATTACTAATGGTTTCTGGTTTTGACAGATACTATCAAATAGTAAAGTGCTTTAGGGACGAGGACTTAAGGGCCAACAGGCAGCCTGAATTTACCCAAATCGATATTGAGATGTCCTTCGTAGACGTGGAGGATGTTATAGAGATAAACGAAAGGTTCCTTTATACCCTATTTAAGGAAGTAAAAGGCATTGAACTAGACCTGCCTATCCAAAGGATGACCTATAAGGAAGCAATGGAAAGGTATGGGGTAGATAAACCAGACTTAAGATTTGGCTTTGAGCTGGTGGACATATCAGAAGTGGCGGCTAAGTGCGACTTTAAGGTATTCTCATCTACGGTGGAGAATGGGGGCGTAGTTAAGGGTATCAACGTCAAGGGCTACGCAGATGAATTTACAAGAAAGGATATTTCTAAATTAGAAGATTATGTCAAGACCTATGGTGCTAAGGGTTTAGCCTGGATTAAGATTACGGAGGAAGGAGTTACTTCCCCAATAGCTAAGTTCTTAAAGGAAGAAGAGCTAGAAGAGATCTTCAAGCTGATGGATGCTAAAGCAGGGGACCTACTCCTGTTTGTAGCCGATAAGTACTCAATTGTCTCCGATAGCTTAGGAAACTTAAGAAATGAGGTAGCCAGAAGGTTAGACATTATCGATGAAGATGATATTAAGGCCGTATGGATTACAGAATTCCCACTATTCGAATATGATGAGGAAGAGGGAAGATATGTGGCTAAGCACCATCCATTTACTTCTCCGATGGAGGAAGATATTGACTTAATAGAGACTAATCCAGAGTTGGTTAGGGCTAAGGCCTATGACATTGTAATCAATGGAGATGAGATGGGTGGAGGTAGTATAAGGATCAATAATTCTGATTTACAGAGCAGGATGTTTAAAGCCCTAGGCTTTAGTGAAGAGGAAGCTAAGGAAAAGTTTGGCTTCTTACTGGAGGCCTTTAAATACGGTACACCGCCCCACGGTGGAATTGCCTATGGCTTTGACAGGCTGATTATGACCCTGACAAAAACTTCCAACATCAGGGATGTTATAGCCTTTCCTAAGACCCAGTCTGCAACCTGCTTGATGACTGGAGCTCCTACTAATGTTAGTGAAGAGCAATTAAAGGAAGTTCATATAAAGGTGGATGTAGAGAAGGATGAGTAATATATTTACTAGAACAGAGGCAGTGGTGGGCAAGGAGGGTATGGATATACTCTCTAAGTCCACTGTGGCAGTATTTGGAATTGGGGGCGTAGGCTCTTTTGCAGCGGAAGCTTTAGCTAGAAGTGGAATTGGTAAGCTAATTTTAATAGATTATGATATAATAGATATAACCAATGTCAATAGACAAATTCATGCTACTACCAAGACAGTGGGAATGCCTAAGGTAGAAGTCATGAAGGAAAGGTTGTTAGACATAAACCCAAATTTAGAGCTAATTACTTATCAAGAAAAGTATAATGAAGAGACTAAGGATCTTTTAATAAGCAAGGATTATGACTATATAATCGATGCCATAGATATGATTACATCCAAGATAGATTTAATAGTCACTGCTAAGGAAATGGGCATTCCAATTATCAGTGCCATGGGGGCTGGAAATAAACTAACCCCAACTAGCTTCAAGGTGGGGGATATCTATGAAACTAGAGTCTGTCCCATGAGCAAGGTCTTGAGGAGGGAACTTAGAAAGAGGAATATAAAGGACTTAAAGGTAGTTTGGTCCGATGAAGTTCCTGCCAAGGTCAATTTAGAGACGGAAGCTAAGAGAAAGGCCGTACCAGGAAGTGTAGCCTTTGTACCTTCTGTAGTTGGCTTGATAATGGCTTCCGAGGTATTTAAGGATTTAATTAGGAGGTGTGACGATGGAACAGGTAGGAATAGTTAAGGAAGTGAAGGGCAATGAAATCGTACTGGAAGTTCGCAGGACTTCAGCTTGTGGTAGCAATTGCGGCTCTTGTTCATCAGCTTGTGAAGTAGCCCCTCACTATATAACTATGGATAACAGCGTAGGCGCGAAGATTGGAGACATAGTTGAAATTAAGGCGGAGGCTAAAACCATCTTAAAATACACCTTTGCCATATATATAGTACCCTTGATCTTCTTAATCATAGGGGTAGCCGTTGGATATGCAGCCTTTAATGGTAAATATTCCAATTACGAGTTTCTTAGCTTTTTAACTGGATTATTTGCTTTAGGCCTATCTCTATTAGTTTTAAAATCAATAGATAAGAGGGCAGCTAAGAAAAAAGATGTGATGTTGACTATCTCAAGGATCATTTCCAGATAAATTTTAAGGAGTTGATGTCTTGGAGGATAAAACTGCAATTATAACCAGGCTTAGAAGGATAGAGGGTCAAATAAAGGGCATTCAGAAGATGGTGGAAGAGGAAAAGTTCTGTGGGGATATACTAACCCAGATTGCGGCAGCCAGATCTGCTCTTAACAATGCTGGCGGCCTCATACTGGAAAATTATATGAAAAAGTGTATAAAAAACTATCTAGAGGGATCTTCAGAGGAAGGGGATCTAGATAGGTTGATTGAAATACTTTTAAAATATTCCAAGCAGAATTAATTGCCCATCTTCCTAAAGTGCCTCAAGGATCTGGAAAAGATGGTGGAAACTATAACACCGATGGCTATGGCTGAGGCCATAAAGAGGGTTTCCGATCCGATAATAGCTGCTTGGAGATATTCCCTTTGAACTAAATAAAACATAGTGTAATACATGCCAGCACCAGGTACCAGGGCTATGATTCCTGGAATTATAAATACCGTTGCTGGCTTTTTTAATTTTATAGCTAGGAATTCTCCTAAGATTCCTGCTAAAAAGGCCCCTAGGAAGGTGCCGATGATCTTGTTACCAGTCATTTTAAGGATCACATAATATACAAGCCAGGCCAGCCCTCCAGCCACCCCTGAGGCAAAGATGGATTCTAGGGGGGCGGAAAAGTATACTGCAAAGCCTACTGCTGCAAAGAAACCTAAGATAAGTTGATATGCATGGTCTAGAAAATTCATCTTATAATACCTCCCATATAAAGGCTTAATACTATACCTACGCCAAAGGCTATGGCCACGGCTGAGAAGATGGCTTCCATCCCTTTGGAAAGACCCGTTAAGGAGTCGCCACTCATTAAATCCCTGATGGCGTTGGTAATGGGTACCCCAGGTACCAAATGCATGATGGAACCGATAATAATCTTATCTAGATTGGCTCCTAGTCCTATTACTACTGTTATACAGGAGAATAAGGAAGCTAAGAAGGCTCCTAGAAAGTTTTCTATGAAAAAGGTCAGCTTAAATTCAGTAGTAATATTCAGCAATAAAACTGTTAGGAAGCTGACCAGATAACTGGCTATAAAATCTCTAAGGTTGCCTCCAAACATGAGGGTGAAGAAGGCACAAGCTGCGGCGCCAAAGACGGCCTTATCCAGCCTGGTAAAGGATTTGGTGTTGTTGATGTCTTGGATTATATTCAAACCCTCATCTATGGAAATATTTTTAAAAACGAAATCTCTAGAGAATTGATTAACCAGATGAATACGTTTTAGATTCATGGCCGTACCCCTGACCCTTCTAAAGTTTACGTAGGTTTTGTCCTCGTGTTCAAAGGTTAAAAAGACACCAGTCTGAGTTACGAAGGAATTCACATTGTGAATGTTTTCCCTTGAACTACACATCCGCTCCATAGTATCTTCAACCCTATAGGCTTCTGCACCATTTTTAAGTAAAGTTTCTCCGGCACTGAGGGCCAGCTTCATCAGTTTCTTAGCCTCATCATTATCCTTAATCTTAAAATGGTTCATATTTTGCACCTCAATAGTTAAAAATATTGTAATTATGGTATAATATTAATAATTGCTTTTTTACATAGATTATATTATATTGTTGTAGTATAATCAAAGACTCTGTAATTATTATAATACGAAAAGGGGATGATGTACATGAATTTTGAAAATCTTGCCAAAAATGACCCTATAATTATGGACATTATAAATAAGGAAATAAAGAGACAGCAAAATCATATAGAATTAATCGCCTCTGAAAACTTCGTCAGTAAGCAGGTTATGGAGGCCATGGGTAGCCAATTGACTAACAAGTATGCTGAGGGTTATCCGGGTAGGAGGTATTACGGAGGCTGTGAATTCGTTGATGAGGTTGAGACCATTGCCATTGAAAGGTTGAAGGAGATCTTTGGGGCAGAACATGCCAATGTACAACCACATTCAGGGGCTAATGCTAACTTAGGAGTATATTTTGCTGTGTTAAAACCAGGGGATAAGGTTTTAGGCATGAATCTGTCACAGGGTGGCCATCTAACCCATGGTAGTCCTGTAAATATTTCAGGTACCTACTATAATTTCGTAGAATATGGAGTAGATAAGGAAACTGAAAGAATCGATTATGATAGGGTTAGGGAGATAGCCCTAAGGGAAAAGCCAAAGATGATCGTAGCTGGAGCTAGTGCCTATCCCAGGGAGATAGACTTTAAGAAGTTTAGGGAGATAGCCGATGAGGTTGGTGCTTATTTGATGGTGGACATGGCCCATATAGCAGGCCTTGTGGCTGCAGGCTTACACCAAAATCCAGTGCCCTATGCGGATTTTGTAACTACTACTACCCATAAGACCCTAAGGGGGCCTAGAGGGGGAGCTATCCTTTGCAAGGAGGAATATGCTAAGAAGCTAGACAAGGCCATCTTCCCAGGTCTACAAGGTGGACCACTGATGCATGTTATAGCTGCAAAGGCTGTCTGCTTCGGTGAAGCCCTGACAGATGAATTTAAGGAATATCAAAAGCAGATAGTAAAGAATGCTAAGGTCTTAGCGGAAGAACTAAGTAAAAAGGGCTTTAGACTAGTTTCAGGGGGTACCGACAACCACCTAATCCTTATAGACGTTAGGAGTAAGGGTTTAACTGGAAAGAAGGCTGAGGAGCTATTGGAGGAAGTAGGGCTGGCTACTAATAAGAATACCATTCCATTTGATCCAGAAAGCCCCTTTGTTACCAGCGGAATCAGAATCGGAACTCCTGCTGTTACCACCAGGGGCATGAAGGAAGAGGAGATGAAGGAGATAGCTGAAATAATCAGCCTAGCCTTAGATGAAAGGAATGACAGGGAAGCTATCAAGGAAAGGGTAGCTAAGCTATGTGAAAGGTTTCCACTATATTAATTAAATGCCTACAGAGTATTCTGTAGGCTACCTTATGTATAGAAGAAGTATTTTTTAACTTAAAGTATTGATTTAACCTAATTAACAACAGAAGTCTCCCATCTTCTATAAGTGGGAGATGAATGTTACTTGACAATTCCTTCCTTTATGATATAACCAGTATTAGAGGAGGGAGTT
>Ga0209537_1003120_pt1 | contig 15544 bp, 18 predicted proteins | sample BioPla4DNA1_FD_187698 | JGI IMG/M metagenome (GOLD analysis project Ga0209537, IMG submission 187698) | Biogas fermentation microbial communities from Germany - Plant 4 DNA1 (SPAdes) (version 2) | ecosystem: Engineered > Bioreactor > Anaerobic > Digestate | place: Bielefeld, North... | reverse complement strand
TAGTTATTATAATTGTAGTTCACGGCTATTTAAAGAATGTAGACATATATGATGCCTTTACTGAAGGAGCCCTTGAAGGGTTAAAAACTGCCTTTAAAATAATACCCAACTTAATAGCCATATTCATAGCCATTGGCATATTTAGAGGCTCTAGGGCCTTGGATATGCTAATAGACCTAGTAAGTCCTATAACCCAGTTTTTGAAATTTCCAGAAGAAATACTACCCCTAGTTCTCATAAGGCCATTATCAGGCTCTGGTGCCTTAGGGGTAGTAAAGGACATCATAAGCCATTATGGACCAGATTCCTTACCTGGCATTACAGCATCAATTTTGATGGGATCCTCTGAAACCATATTCTACACCATGGCACTATACTTTGGCTCCATAGGAGTAAAGGACCATGGACATACCCTGAGGGCAGCCCTTTTATCCTACACAATATCTGTATTTATAGTTGTATTTCTAAGCAAGTATCTGGCTTTTTAGTAGCAGTTTTCATTGAATAGGCTGGTAGGTTAATGATATAATAAGTATATGTATGGAGGGGATATAGGTGGATGAGAATACAAATATAACAAATGAACAATTGTTTGAATTCATGACAAAGATGTATAGCGAAATGCAGGAAGGGTTTAAAGATGTAAAACAAGATATAGCAAGACTTGAAAATAATATGATAAGTTTAGAAAACAAAATGGATATTAACCATAAAGCTCTATATGATGGATATAAATTAACTTATGAAAAGTTAAATACACTTGAGGAAAAGATAAATAAAATTGATGAAAAAGTTGAGAAACAGGATATTGAAATAAGGGTAATTAAAGGAGTAAAGTAAAGATGCAAATATCCTGTATCGCCATCTCTTTCAGTAGAATAAGTAAAATTATGTGCTAGTGATCCTGTATAAATCTCTCCTTTCTATTTTGTTTATTAAATAATATTACCTTAATATCGCACTTATAGTTTCTTTGGTTTTGTTTCAGCATTAAAGTTTTGAAATGTGAAGTTAATATAATTGTAAGACGGCAAAGATGGTTTTTGCTGTTTCATTTAATAGGTTTTCATTAAATATTATCTCTTTTTAGTTTCAATAATATCTTCAACATTTATTTTTTGAAGTTTGAACTCACCTATAACTGTCTTACCATCAACATCATATAAAGGTACTGTCTTTGCCTCATTATTCTTTCGACTTTTCATCATTTTTAATTTGCGAATAATAAATTTGATATATCGGATAGTTTGTTAATATAGTTTTATTAAATATTTAGTAGAAATTTCTGCTTACAAATTTGGTACAATATATTCATAATGGGTCTTTATTAAATTAATAATATTCCCACTATCTAATTCTAAAAGACATATATAGTTTTCTTCTGCGCTTAATTGCCAATCTCCAACCACGTTGATTATAATATAATTATTATATTGACCTATCCGAGTTATCACGTAGTCTTTCTTATTTTGACTTTTAAAATAATTTTCTTTTTTCAGTTCAGCAATATTAAGTATTTCTTTTGAAGTTTTTGAATCAACATCAATTTTGAAAATCTGTGTATAATTAAAAACATAGAAAGAGTTATTTAATGGCATAACATTATTTCCAGCTGGTGGAAGTGAAGGAGACAAAGTGTTAGGGCAATTTTCTACTTCATACAGTTCACTTATACCTGAATTATAATCCACTTCTAGTATATAGAGCTTTATACAATTTTCTTCAGTAGAATAATTATTCAACAATATATATGCCTTGTTTTCTTTCACATAAAACGCAGAAAGTGCTAATTCCTTTACAAAAAATTCTTCCCCATTTATCACAATTGTAGACTCTAATGGTATATTGTAGCTTTCCTTTTCGGTTTTTAGAATAAAAGAATTATCATCCATTTTCAAAAGAATGTAATCTTGAAAATAACTTTCTCTTCTATTTTCTCGGAAACTTACAGTTACTGAATTATCACTATTTATAATATGAGTGTTATCGTCATATAAAATGAATTTATCTTTTCCATTCCAGTAAGTATATAATAATGAAAAGGGGTCTTCTTTATTTATAAACAACGTTTTTTCTTTGCTGATTATTTCTTCTTTTTCAACATTCCACTCATAAAGACTACATTCGCCTGAATCATAAGAGATTTTAAGCAATGGTATAGATAAATCTTTTATTTGAGTATTGTTTTGGCAAGCGCATAATGTACATAATATTAAAAGCGAAAGAGTAATTGTTTTTATTAATTTCATAGCATCAATCTCCTTTAAAATCAGCCATGTATTGCCATATAAAGCAATGCATGGCAACCTTTTACGATTATTACGGTTTCATATTGTAATTATCTTTGAGTATAAACTTCAACAATAAAATTATTAATTAGTTTTTATAGTATAATATTGATAATCACTGTTATCATAAAACTGATAATTCTTTCGATCTCTTGTATGTCCTGAATATCTATGTGTTACAGTATCATTCAAAGTTACCATTACAAGCAGTATTTAGTAGCATTTGATGTATATTTTAATGCATAATCTCTAGCATCTATACGATTATATCTGGAATATCCAGTAGGTGTAGTAGGCCTTATTTGAGATTCTTTGCTGTCTAGATATTCGACCATATCAGATTTACCAGTTTCTTTAAGTTCTTGTTTACTTTTAGGTATATATAAAGAAGCATCATGGATTTCACCCATTTGATCAACATACAAAGATATGTTAGTAATTTCGTCATTTACAATATCTCCAGTAACAACAAAATCCAAAGACAATAAAGTTGCAGTGTTTATACACTCTTTAATATCATAATACTGGTCAGTTAGTATATCTAGCACATTTTGAATTTGTCATTTCAAGTTCAGATATTGTACTTGTGTAGAGTGTTTAATAAATTATTTATTCCATTAATATCTCACTCACAATTTCTCTGGGGATGCTCTAATATATAGCAAAACTTTCACCTCCGTAACATAAATTTCCTTAGCAACTATCGTAGTGTAAATATTTTCCTTTCATATATATAGACAGCCTAATTCTAGTTTTGTGACAGTATTATTAATATTTAAAATAGTCATATAGACATACTAGACGATATTTACCACTATAGTATAATGGAATTAGTTAGACCTATTTCAACCTTATCTACAGGAGGTATATTATTATGTATCCTGTGATTATAATGTTCATAGAAGATGATAGAGACAGAAAGTTCATGGAACAGCTTTATGAAGAGTATTACCTGCTTATGAGGAAAAAGGCTTATGAAATAGTTATGGACGATAGCGTAGTTGATGATATTATCAATGATACTATTATAAGATTGATTAAATATATTGATACTATTAAGAAATTAGAGTGTCACAAATTAACCTCCTATATTGTCTATACTGTTAAAAGTGTATCTATTGATTTCATTAATAAAAAAAGTAGACACAATAAAAGAATGTTCTATGGACTTGACAATGATTTATCTGAAACCATTGAAGATACTGAAACACCCCAGCCAGATGAACTTGTCATAATAGGAGAAGAAATTGATGAATTAGGAAAAGCAATTTCTAGACTGTCAGAAATAGACCAGGAGATACTCTTTTATAAATACAATTTGGAAATGAGTACTACTGATATAGCCAGTATTTTTAATATTTCAAAAGACAATGTTCGTAAAAGGCTTCAACGGGCAAGACAACGTGTTCTAAAAGAATTAAAAAAGGCAGGTCATAACGTTGAATGATATAAGAAAAGACCTATTAGAAGAGTATGACGAAATCCTCCTGAAATTAGCTTTAGATAATTTCTCAGCAATTAAAGGAAAAGAATTTCAATTGGAAAATGAGAAGATAAAGGAATGTGAAGAATTTTCTATTTCCCAATCTGATAGTAAGAAAATATCTAAATTGCTGAATAAACATTTTATGATACAAAATATTTCTATTTTCATAAAGAGTACTTCTGCTATATTTCATAAAGAGTACTTCTGCTATATTAAAGAAGGCTTCTGTACTTGTTGTTCTATTAATAATTATATCTGGAATAACAATATTAAGTGTAGATGCTGCACGTGCTAAATTATTAAATTTAGTATTGAATATGGAAGAAGAATATACCTCAATTGAACTAACCAACAATAGAAGTGGAAATGTTTTAGGAAATAGTCTATATATTAATTGGGAAAATGCATACGCGCCTACATATATCCCTGATGGATATACAGTTCAGAGTATATCCATTGCCCATAATATAAAGTTTATTGAATATAAAAATATGGAGAAGGATTCGGATAATCAACCTATAGTCTTCATACAGATGCCTACAGATACAAAAGGTGTTGTGGATACAGAAGATGCAAAAGTTACTTATATTCAAATCAATAGTTACGAGGGAGTTTTAATTGAAAAAGACAATGGCGTATCTATAATATGGTATAACGATGAGTACCTATTTGACTTATCGGGTTATGAAAGCAAATCTGAAATGATTAAAATTGCTGAAAGTGTGAAGTTTTTAGAATAGATAAAGGTGGTCATTGACCACCTTTATCTATTATCTAATATATAAACTTTAACCTTTCTTCTGCCAAATCTTCTTACTTCTTCGGCAGTTTCGAAGAAGAGGTCAATTTTGTTGCCCTTAATGGCTCCTCCAGTGTCCTCGGCTACACAGAATCCATAGTCTGGAGTTCCATCCAGGCTTTCTACATAAAGCTTTGTACCTAAAGGTATAACATTTGGGTCAACTGCCACAACTCCTGGCCTAACCTTAGTTCCAGAAGCTGTTATTCCATACCACCTATCTCCTGGTCTTTTACCAGTACTTTCATAGGATAAATCATAGGCAGTAGCCGTCATGGTCATTACCTTGCTGTATCTAAAGGAACCCCTAGAAGAGGTCTTTACATTTCTGGTTCCCCTTTCAACTATTTCAGGTACTGCTTCCTTTACTACTACTTCCTCTACAACCTCTTCCTTAACCAATTTTCCATTTTCATAGGTCTTGCCTATTTTAATTTTCTTTAGACCATTTTCTCCTTCCTGTGCCAGTCTTTCATTTCCTATATCTAATTCATCAGTTTTCCTAACTAGTTTTTGGAAGGGAATGACTTCCTCTACTTCCTCAATTACCTTGTCAACCTTGTAAATGGTTATTTCTGCTCCTGGTGCTACTTCCTTATCTATGTCAGGATAAGTATAATCATCTTGGTCAAGATCAATATTTTGATCTTTAAGTATGTCTCCAACGGTGGTGTAAATTGATACTATTTCATTTTGCACACCCCTCATGGAAATAGTATAAGGTTTTGACGTCTCTATCATAATATTCATATTATTTTCTACCTTAGTATCCAAAGGATAATTTATATATGTGTATTCATCTATGAATATTTTTCTTTCCTCTAGGAGTTCCTCTATTGTATTGGCATATGTCCTAATTTCTTCATCCCTTCCATCAACAGTTAATACAACCTCCTTTGCAGTTAACATATAGGCTCCTAGAGATAAGGTTGCTGAAATTGCGAGGACAGTAAAAACCTTTAAAGCTTTGACCCGATGGGTCTGACTTTTTTCCATTTTTTTACCTCCTATTTTTAAGCTATAAGTTATTCTATTCAAATCTATTTTCTTTGTCAATAAATATTAACATTTTTTACCAAATAAATGTCAATATTTGGCTATTGCCTATGCCTAAAAATAGTATTTCCCAAAATATTCTATATATTCCCTTTATTCAAAAAAAGACCTAGGGTAGTAAAGGAGAAAGCTTAGGGAGAGGAAAATAATGGAAGAAAATTTAGATAAAATTGTAAGTCAAAATATTAAAATTTTGTAACAAATTAAAATGTCCCTGTAAAAGGGACATTAAATTTATTCATAGTATTCCTTATATCTTCTTCCACAGCCCATTCTCATACATAGCCTGATACAATTCATTAGCCTGTGATCCATCATTGGCCCCTCCATATATGGATCATGGGGATAATAGCCGTATGGATCATGAGGATAAGGACCATAGGGATCATAGGGCATTGGTTCATAGTATATAGGTTCATTATTATAGTAGTCATCATATGGGTCGTCTAAAATTGGATCGGGTATATAGGGCCTTTTTTTACATGGGTCTGTTGGATAAAGGGGAGGTACTGCTGGATGCATATATTTATTATTTGCCTGATTCACATTATCACTCCTTTACTTATTAACTATTACCATTATATGTTTAAGGCCTTAATAGGTCACATGATAGCTCTTGACAAAATTGTAAGTTTCTTGTATATTGTTTAAGTAAATAGCCCAATATAAATATACATAAGCTAAATGTAATGAGGGGAAGAGTAGGATTAATCTAATTCTACAGAGAGCTGGGAGTGGTGAGAACCAGTGATGAGGATTAGTCTGAAGATGGTCCCTAAACATTACAGCTGAAATCAAGTAGGCTGTAACGGTTGCACCCGTTATCCAGTGCAAGGTTATGTATGTAACCTACAGAGGTTTAAGCTGCGAAGCTTAAACAAATTAGAGTGGTAACACGAAATTTATACCTTCGTCTCTATGCGGGATGGAGGTTTTTTTAGTTACATATAAATAAAGGAGGGAAAGGAATGAAGAAGTATTATATTACAACCCCTATATATTATCCCAGTGACAACCTGCATATAGGTCATACCTATACAACTGTTGCTGCTGATACCCTGAAAAAATTTAAAATTGCCCAAGGGTACGAAGCTTTCCTTGTCACAGGTTCCGATGAGCATGGTCAAAAAATAGAACAAAAGGCTAAAGAAAACAATATGGAACCAAAGGAATATGTGGATAAGATTGTGGCAGACATAAAGAAGCTGTGGGCTATGTTAGGTATAGAATATGACAGATTCATAAGGACTACAGACAAGGATCATGAGGAAGTAGTGCAAAAAATATTTGAAAAACTATATAAACAGGGAGATATATATAAGTCCCATTATGAAGGCTGGTATTGTACACCCTGTGAATCCTTCTGGACTGAAAGCCAGCTTGTAGATGGCAAATGTCCGGATTGCAATAGGGAAGTTCACTGGACCAAGGAGGAAGCCTACTTTTTCAGATTGTCAAAATATAAGGATAGGCTTATTCAGCTATTTGAAGAACATCCTGAATTTGTAGAGCCAGAGTCCAGAAGGAATGAAATGATAAACAATTTCCTAAAGGATTTAGAAGATATATCTGTGTCAAGAAGCAGTTTTGATTGGGGAGTTAGGGTTCCCTTTGATCCTAAGCATGTAGTATATGTTTGGATTGATGCTCTATCCTGTTATATTACTGCCCTAGGCTATGGTACAGAAAATGACGAGAACTTTAAAAAGTTCTGGCCAGCAGATGTACACTTGGTTGGAAAGGAAATTGTAAGATTCCATACAATAATATGGCCTGCCCTTCTAATGGCTTTGGGCATTGAGGTTCCAAAGAAGGTATTTGGCCATGGCTGGATTCTATTTGATGATGATAAGATGTCTAAATCAAAGGGCAATGTAATATATCCTGAACCTATAATAGAGCTTTATGGCATAGATGCCTTTAGGTACTTCTTGCTAAGGGAATTTTCCTTTGGTCAGGATGGATCCTTTACCAGGGAAAAATTCCTGCAAAGATTAAATTCAGACCTGGCAAACGATTTAGGAAATCTGGTAAGTAGAACTGTTACCATGGTGGAAAAATATAATGATGGAATACTTCCAAGCCCAGCTGTTGAGGAAGAAGTGGATAATTCATTAATAGACCTGGCTACATCTGCCAAGGAAAAGGTTGAAAAATACATGGATGAACTTAATTTTTCCCAGGCTCTGGAGGAAATATGGAAGGTCATTAGAAGGACCAATAAATATATAGATGAAACTACACCATGGATTTTAGCAAAGGAAGACAGGAAGGATAGATTGGATACAGTTTTGTATAATCTGACAGAAAGTATTAGAATTATAGCCTTTTTACTAAAACCATTTATGGAAAATACATCAAGGGAAATATTAAGGCAAATTGGGTATAAAGATAAGGTAGTATTTGATGATGCAACAGTGTGGGGCAAAGTTCCTGCAGGTACAAAAGTGGAAAAAGGAAAGGTTTTATTCCCAAGATTAGATATTCAAAAAGAATTGGAAAAATTAGAAGAGGCAAATCAAAAATTAATTGAGGAGAGGACTAAAAAAATGGCTAAGGAAGAAGATTATATTACCATAGATGATTTTGATAAAATAAAACTTAAGGTGGCAGAAATAATAGAAGTAAAGGAACATCCAAAGGCAGATAAGCTATTGGTACTAAAAATTAAACTTGGAGAAGAAACAAGGCAAATAGTTTCAGGCATAAAAGAGTACTATGCTCCAGAAGATCTGGTAGGTAAGAAGGTTGTAGTAGTTACAAACCTTAAGCCAATTAAGCTTAGGGGAGAAGAATCCAATGGAATGGTACTGGCTGCCGAAAAGGATGGTAAGCTAACCCTTGTATCCACTTTAGAGGATATAGATTCAGGTGCTACCATATCTTAGGGAGCCTTAAAGGAGTGAAATCATGCTAATAGATAGCCATGCACATTTAGATGATGAAAGATTTGACAAGGATAGGGATCAGATAATTAAGTCCTTGAAAGAAGAAGGTATAGAGCTGGTAATAAATCCTGGAGCCGATGTAGGCTCCAGTATTAAGGCTGTAGCCCTGGCAGAAAAATATCCAAATGTATATGCAGCAGTGGGGGTTCATCCCCACGATGCTAAGACTATGGATGAAAACACCATTGACCTTTTAAGATCCTTTACCAATAGGGAAAAGGTTGTGGCCATAGGGGAAATAGGCTTGGATTATTACTATGATAATTCCCCCAGGGACATTCAAAGAAAAAGATTTAGAGAACAATTAGACCTTGCCAAGGAGGTTGGATTACCTGTTATAATCCATTCCAGGGATGCAGCCAAGGACACCTTTGACATATTAAAGGAAGCTCAGGATGGCACCTTAAAAGGGGTAATGCATTGCTATTCAGGCAGTGTTGAAATGGCTAGGGAATATATTAATCTAGGCTTTTATATTTCCTTGGCAGGCCCTGTTACCTTTAAAAATGCAAGGGTGGCTAAGGAAGTAGCCAAGGTTGTACCAATAGACAGGCTATTAATTGAAACAGATTCACCCTATTTAACCCCTGAACCCCATAGGGGGAAAAGGAATGAACCAGCCTATGTAAGATATGTGGCAGGAACCATAGCAGAACTAAGGGGCATGACCTTTGAAGAGCTGGCAAGGAAAACGGCAGAGAATACAAAAAGATTGTTCAACATAAAATAAGACAGGGGACTGTGGTCCTGAAGGAAGGGAAGGACCTGTAAAACAAAGGCATCAATTGATAATATTTATCAGGGTCATCCTCTTTACCTGTATAAAGTAGAATAATTGAAATTGGGTGAGCCGTTCTTTAAAATACAATTTGTTTTAGCTGTAATCAAGAAGAAGGAGAAGTTTTATGATAAAGGAAATAATAGTAGTAGAAGGAAAAGATGATATTGCTGCAGTAAAAAGTGCAGTAGATGCTGAAGTTATAGCCACTGGCGGCTTTGGATACAATAGAAAATTCATTGAAAATTTAAAGCTAATTGCAGAAAAAAGAGGAATCATAATCCTCACAGACCCGGACCATGCTGGTGAAAATATAAGGAAGGAGCTGTCCAGGCATATAAAGAATTGCAAGCATGCCTTCCTTCCCCAGGGCAAGGCCTTGAAAAAGGGTGATATTGGCGTTGAAAATGCCACTAGGGAAGATATAATGGAGGCCATAAAAAAGGCCAGACCTGTAATTGCTGATAAAAGGCAGGAATTTTCAAAAGAAGATTTAATAAGGGAGGGCCTGGTAGGTGGACCAAACAGTAAGGAAAAAAGGGAAAAATTAGGGGACCTGCTGGGCATAGGCTATTGTAATGGAAAGCAGTTTTTAAACAGGCTAAACAATTTTGGAATTACAAGGGATGAATTTGTAAGGGCATTGGAAAGGATAGAAGAAGATGAATGATAAAAGGCTTTATTCCCCTAAATATATAAGGGAAGTACTAGACAAATTTGGATTTAAGTTTTCAAAGAGTTTAGGGCAAAACTTTCTAATAGACGGCAATATAGTAAGAAATATAGTAAAGGGGGCCCAGGTTAATAAGGATGACTATGTATTGGAAATAGGTCCTGGAATAGGGACCTTAACAGAAGAACTGGCCTTAAATGCCAAAAAGGTTGTGGCAGTGGAAATAGACAGAAATTTATTGCCCATTTTAGACTATACCCTATCCAAACATGACAATGTGGAAATAGTGGAAGGAGATATATTAAAGATCAATATCCATGACCTAATAGATGAAAAACTAAATGGAGGCCCCATTAAGGTTGCAGCCAACCTTCCTTATTATGTCACCACACCTATAATAGCCAGGTTAATAGAAGAGGATTTAAATATTGAATCCATAACTGTAATGGTACAAAAAGAAGTAGCCCAAAGAATAGTAGCCCCTCCTGGAAATAAGCAATATGGTTCCTTAACAGTTTTTGTAAACTTCTATTCAGATCCTGAAATACTTCTTTCAGTACCTAAAACTGTATTTATGCCTCAACCAAAGGTGGATTCTGCAGTAATCAGGCTTAATATGAAAGAGCCGCCTGTAGATATAGATAAGAAGCTTTTCTTTAAAATAGTAAAAGCCGCCTTTGGCCAAAGGAGGAAAACAATACTAAATTCCTTATCTAACAGGGAGTTGGGACTGGACAAGGAACAGGTAAAGGAGCTGTTGGAAAGATCAAATATATCTCCCAAGGCAAGGGCAGAAAATTTAAAAATTGAAGATTTTATTAAGATTTGTCAAACAATACCCTCCTTAGACATATAATTGTATAAAGATAAAAAAGGAGGGTTTTTTTCATGCCAGGGGATCTTACATATTTTAGGAAGTTCATAATCCTTAAAAATGACCATACAAATATTCCTAATATATCGCCTAAAGGTCATGGACGAATAGAAATGAAGGGAAACAGGGGAACAGTTCGCATAAATTTGGAAAATTGTGAAGTAGAAGAGGAGTATAGGATATATTTATTAAGGGAAAAAGAAGGGCTGGTGGAAGAATTAGATTTAGGAAGAATCTTTACCGATGAAAGGGGCAGGGGAAGAACTGATATAAATATAAGTTTAAGAGATTTGGAATTAAAGGGATTTCCAGTGGAAAAACTAGATGCAATACTTATCAGGAAGGATGAAAATATACTTTTAAGTGCCTATATTAATGATGGAAATGAGGCAATAGATAAATATATTAAGTCTTTTGGAAGGAAGGAAGAGGAAAAGTTGGAAGAGGCTGAGCCTATGGATAAGGTGGAAGTGTCAGAGGATATTATAGAAGAGAAGGAAGCTGTGGAAGTAGAAGAAGCTGAAGACCTGACTAAATATTTCCCTGTAACACCTGAATATGGCTATTTCCAAGAAAGTAAAAAAGAAGACCCGGAAGATGTTGAACTGGACCAGGCTGAGGAAGTGGTAAAAGCTGAAGAAGATGAAGGGGAGGAATCAGAAGGAGCTGAATATACTGAAGGGGAGCCTCAGGAAGAAGTAAAAGCCGAAGAAGTTAAGGATTACCAAACTCCAATGTCTTCCTATGAATATCACAGCTATAAATCCTTAGAATATATGAGGCAGGTAAATAATAAAAATCAGATGACAAACTATATACTAAGTGTACTTAAATATTTCCCTCAGGTACAGCCCTTTAAAATATATTTACACGGCTATACCTGGTGGAGAATAGATGATGATGGCTCCAATGCCAATAGGGGCTTTTTACCCTACTATAATTATCTATTTAGTGCCAATTATAAATATCCCTTCCTGTATAATGCCACCACCTGCATGGACCAAATATTAAAATACGGTCACTATCTCTTTGGCTTATATAAGGAGGGAGAGGAGGTAAAGTACTACGTATATGCAGTACCAGGAAGGTTCACAACAGATGAACATCCTTTTAAAGGAATTACAGGCTTCAATACCTGGTATGAATCCATAGATGGGGTAGGCTATTGGCTTCTTTATATAGATCCCTTAACCGGAGAAACCATATATCCTATTAATCCTATGATACCAACAGAATAATGATATTGTAAAATTATTGGACATGGATATAATATTTAACAAAAAGCAAATTAATTGATTAATCTTTAACTTTACAGGGTAGCATATTATAGAACAGAAGTTAGAACAGAAAAATTAAAAATACTTGTTTAAATATACCCTATGTGGGTATAAAAGGTATAGAAAATAAAATTGAAAATACATTAAGGAGGAGTTCTGATGGCACACGATGTAACTATCTATACAAGCAATACTTGTCCATATTGTGTATCTGCAAAGGATTATTTAAATGAAAGAGGAGTACCCTTTGTAGAAAAGAACATACAAACTGATCCAGAGGCCAGAAAAGAGTTAATGAGGATGGGCCATATGGGAGTTCCCGTAATTGTAATTGATGGTGAAGAAATAGTAGGCTTTAACAAGGCCAAAATGGATGAACTGTTAAGCAAATAAATAAAAAACCTCTCTTAAGTTCAAGAGAGGTTTTTTATTTTTAATTTATTATGAATTTAATGCCTTTAAAAGCTCATCTAAATCTATACCGTGAACCATTGCAGCTTCTTCCAAACTTTCCATTTGGCTAGCTGGACATCCAATGCAGCCTAGACCAAAGCTAAGTAGCTTATCTATTGCTTCTGGTTTGTTTCGGATGATTTCACCAATTAGAGTGTCCTTTGTTATTTCCATTTTAAACCTCCTTAATCTAAATATCTTTTCTATAAGAATGATACCCTTATTCGTAATAAGTATAACATAAGAAGGTTACAAATAAAATATTTTTTTATGTATAAAAAAACATATACTGGTTATTCTTATAGGAGGAGGTGAACTTATGGATAATAATAATTATAATGACAGAAATAGGGAGGTAAATACCAACAGGACCAATGATTGGAATATAGGAGAGCTTTTAATAAGGCTGTTGGTAACTGCAATAGTTGTAGGAATTACTGCATTTCTTACACCTGGTTTTTCTATAGACAGTTTATGGAGCTTAATACTTGCTGCTGTAGTCATAGCTGTATTGGACTATTTAGTACAGAGATTTACAGGAGTCAATGCTACACCTTTTGGAAGAGGAATAACCGGTTTTATAATTTCAGCAATAATACTATATGCTACCAAATTTATAGTACCTGGATTTGACATATCAGTTTGGGGTGCTATAATAGGAGCATTAGTAATTGGTATAGTGGACATGATAATACCGGGAAGAGCAATGTAAGCTACCCTCTAACTTTTAGTTAGAGGGTTATTTTTTTAAAAAAAATATATACTTATATAATATATCCCTGATTAAAGATACCTATATGGGGTATATTATAAGTAAATAAATTGTTGGGAGGATTTGTTATGAAAATAGAAATTACTGAAAAGGCTAAGGAAGAACTAAAAAAGGCATTAGAATTAAGAAAGGACAATAAACCTTTAAGAATATATGTGGCAGCTTATGGATGAGGTGGCCCATCTTTCGGTTTGGCTCTGGATGAGCCTAAGGAAGAGGATGTTGAAATTGAAGTAGATGACTTTACTTTTGTTGTAGAAGACGTATTGGCAGAAAACTTCAATGTCTTTACCATAGACTACAGCAACAGTTGGCTAAGAAGAGGTTTTACTGTGATTCCAGACGGACGAATATCTACTTGTTAAACTTAGAAAGCTAAAGGTTTTTCAATCTTTAGCTTTTTTTTATTTATAAATAAAGGTATTTGTGTTAAAATAAGTATGTTGAAAATACTATTCCTCAAGGAGGAACACAAAGGGGTGATGATTAGTGGATACGGGGCCTTTACCCAGGCGTAGGAATAAAATAAAATTAAATACGAAGAACACTAGTCATTGCCGTCTAGTGTTCTTCTAAGGGGGGTTATTATGGATGAAAGAAGATTGGAAAAATTAATCAAGGAAAGAAACTATATAACAATAAAGAAGGAATTAGACAAATTAAATTCTGTAGATGTGGCAGATCTACTGGAACCCTTGGATATTTCCATTTCGCTTTTAATATTTAGGATGCTTTCCAAGGATTTGGCTGTAGATGTATTTGCTAATTTTTCTTATGAAAAGCAAAGGGACATAATAGGCCTAATTACCGATAGGGAATTAAAGGAAATTATTAACGAATTGTATTTTGATGACATGATAGATATGATTGAAGAAATGCCTGCCAACGTGGTGAAGAAGATACTTTCCCATGCAAAGGAGGAGGAAAGGAGCTTAATAAATCAATTCCTAAAGTATCCTCCTGATTCAGCAGGCAGCATAATGACCATAGAATATGTGGAACTTAAAAAGGAAATGACTGTTAAGGATGCCCTAAGGCATATAAAGGAAACAGGCCTTGACAAGGAGACCGTCTATACCTGTTATGTAACAGATAAAAATAGAAAATTGGAAGGCATTGTGTCTTTAAGAAAGTTAGTCATTAGTGATGAAGATGACACTATAAAAGATATAATGAATACAGATGTAATATACGTCCATACCCATGATCATCAGGAAAGTGTGGCAAATGTCTTTATAAAGTATGGATTTTTAGCCTTGCCTGTTGTGGATAAGGAAAACAGGCTTACAGGAATTATAACTGTAGACGATATTATGGATGTTATGGAACAGGAAGCAACAGAAGACTTTCAAAAGATGGCAGCCATGGCTCCTTCAGAGGAGGCATATTTAGATACAGGAGTGTTTACTTTAGCCAGACATAGGTTGCCATGGCTTCTAGTATTGATGATTTCTGCAACCTTTACAGGAAGAATTATGCTTAAATTTGAAAGCTTATTGTCCTCAGTTGTTATCCTCAGTGCCTTTATACCTATGCTGATGGATACTGGAGGAAATTCAGGCAATCAATCTTCTACTTTAATTATAAGAGGATTGGCTACTGGTGAAATAAGTATTTCTGACTGGTATAAAGTATTATGGAAGGAGTTTAGAATCAGCATTATAGTTGGAGTAATTCTTTCCTTAATAAATTTATTGAGGCTGATTGTTATTGAAAAGGTAGCCTTTACAATAGCTGTCATAATATCATTAACTACAATAGTGACTGTTGTTTCTGCTAAGCTTGTAGGAGGTTCTTTACCTATAATAGCTAAAAAAATAGGACTGGACCCAGCTATTATGGCAGGACCTCTAATTACAACTATTGTAGATGCTTTAAGCTTAATAGTCTACTTTGCCATAGCATCTGCACTTCTAGGATTATAAAAAAGGGAGCTAGAATTAAATCTAGCTCTCTTTTTTATTGTGTATTTTTGTGTATAGGCACATTCTTCAAAAATCTTTCCCTTAGTTATTTATGAAATTCACCACACTTATTACTATATTATTTCATAATATGTATTAATACGGTATTTGGAGGGGGTAAATATGAAGAAGGGAGCTGCGCCCCTGGAAGACAAGGTTAGTCTTTTACTAAGTTC
>Ga0209537_1003119_pt1 | contig 15548 bp, 17 predicted proteins | sample BioPla4DNA1_FD_187698 | JGI IMG/M metagenome (GOLD analysis project Ga0209537, IMG submission 187698) | Biogas fermentation microbial communities from Germany - Plant 4 DNA1 (SPAdes) (version 2) | ecosystem: Engineered > Bioreactor > Anaerobic > Digestate | place: Bielefeld, North... | reverse complement strand
GCAATGGCAGATGAAACGCGGTATAAAATACTTCTTATGCTTCTTAGTCATAATTATTGCGTCAGGGCTTTGGCGCAAAATCTGGGCATCTCCGAATCAGCCGTATCCCAGCACTTAAAGGTCTTGCGGGATGCAGGTTTAATTGCCGGAGAAAAAAGAAGCTACTTCATGCACTATAAAGTAGACAGAACCGCCCTTAAAAGTCTTGTATCAAAGCTGGAAGCACTATCACAAACAATACCCGAATCGTGCGGCAGATGGAAAGAGGGGAGCCGAAATTCACATGGAAATTGTAAATGTAAAAAATCTTAAAAAGCTGTATGGGGATTTTCTTGCTGTAGATAACATCTCATTCCATATCAACAAGGGGGAAATTTTTGGATTTCTGGGACCCAACGGAGCCGGAAAGACCTCCACAATTAATATGCTGACCGGTCTGTCCAGGCCTTCCGGCGGCGAAATCCATATAAACAGTATCGACGCTGTGAGGGACATAAAAAAGGTTCAGCGCATCATCGGCATAGTACCTGATGAAAGCAATTTATACGGCGAAATGAACGGGTTCGACAACCTTTGTTTTTGCGCTGCTCTTTACGGAATGGAAAAAAAAGAGCGGGAAAAAAAGGCGAAAGAATTGCTGAACCTGTTTAATTTAACCGAGGCCGGAAACCGCCCTTTCAGGGCATACTCAAAAGGGATGAAACGCAAACTTACCATTGCAGCCGGCATTATACATAACCCTAAAATTCTCTTCCTGGATGAACCCACCACAGGGATCGATGTTGAAAGCGCCAGGCATATAAGAAAACTGATACTCGACTTAAAAGACAAGGGTACAACAATATTTCTGACAACTCATTATTTGGAGGAAGCCCAGCGCATCTGTGACAGAATTGCCCTTATTGTAAAGGGCAGGATTGTAAAAATCGGAACTGTAAATGAACTTATGGAAAGCACAATGCAGGGACATATTGTTCAGCTGACTTATCAGGGCAGAATGGAAACAGTCCAAAAAGAGCTGAAAGAGCATTTCCCGGGCTGCACTATTAAGATATTAAGCAATGACAGCAGTCAGCTGATCAATAAAGAACCTGTTCCCCTGTTTCCTCTTCTGCAGCTGCTTCATAATAAAGGAGTATCGGTGTACGAAGCAAAAGAGATTAAACCGACATTGGAAGATGTATTTGTTGAAATAACAGGCCTGGAAACTGACAGAGCAAACAAGTAAAAGGAAAGGACGGGCATGCATAAATGAAAACACTGACTGCCTTCTGGAATATACTTATAAAAGATATACGGAATTATTACCTGAAGCCGCCGAATATCAGCTGGGGCATCATCTTCCCTTTATCCTGGACCCTGATGCAGATTATCCGTTCAACTGAAAACATTGATATAATTCAGCTGCTGCCCGGTTTAATGGCAATGAGCATTCTTTTTGGAACTACCTCCATGCTGGCAGTTACCATCACATTTGAAAGAAGAGGACGTTCCTTCGACAGGCTGCTGCTGGCTCCCGTCAGCTTAAGCATACTTGTTCTGGCCAAAATATCCGGAGCTGTCCTGTTCGGCTGTCTGAACGCCTTTGTTCCTGTAATTTTTGCATCTTTTTTTGTAAGTCTGGGAGGAATCAACTGGGGAATCCTATTTACAGCAGTTTTTTTAATCGCTCTTACCTCTACTTTAATAGGTTTACTGATTGCTGTTTCAGCAAAGGAAGTATTCGAAGCACAAACCCTTTCAAATTTCTTCCGTTTCCCCATGCTGTTCCTGTGCGGCCTCTTCCTGCCCATTCAGCAGCTGCCGGCAGCATTAAGGCCCATATCCTTCTGCCTGCCCTTAACCTACGGCACTGATCTGCTTAAGGGAACAATCACAGGCAGTTCCATTATGCACTCAGCATTCAGCATACTTATGCTCCTGGCCTTTGCAGCCGGCTTGTTTTTGATAAGCCGTAGGAGCATTCAGAAAAAATGGATACTTTAAAAGGATATTTTAATAGCAGGCTTCTTCTTATTTGCCGCTCAGCATGCTGAGGTTTATAATATCATTTTTTACATTAAGCAGTATATTCTTTATAAGTGTATAGTTTTTAAGGGAAACGGAATCGGAACTTATATGTCCTTCCACCTGTCCCAGGATATGCTGAAACATTTCTTTCACCTCATTAAGTTCTTCCAGCATTTCCTGAATGCGTTCCTGACTCAGCTCGCCTTCAATCGCAGGTTTTCTCGGGGAAGTGCGTATACACTCAACTTCACCTTTGCCTTTGATCTCATAAACCTGATTATACTCAGGTATGATGCAGTCAATACCCAATTGCTCTTCCACTTCCCGGGCAAAATCGATCTTAGACTCTCCTTCACCGTGCACAATAAACAGCTTGCACGGTTTTTCCTTAAAACCTCTAAGCCAGTTAAGGAGTCCGTTTTTGTCGGCATGTCCGGAGAAGCCCTCAACGCTGTATACCTCCGCGTTCACATAAATTTCTTCCCCAAAAATCTTGACCTTTTTGGCACCATCCCGAATTCTTCGGCCCAGGGTGCCTTCCGCCTGATAACCGACAAAAACAATGCTGCTGTTTCGCTTCCACAGGTTATGCTTAAGGTGGTGTTTAATTCTGCCCGCCTCGCACATGCCGCTTGAGGAAATAATTATCTTAGGCTCATCAGAAAAATTAAGCTTTTTGGATTCCTCAACATCCTGTACAAAGTGAAGGTTGGAAAAGTCAAGGGGATTGTCCCCCCGCCTTATATATCCCCTGGCTTCTTCATCAAATACCCCAGCATTCCGGTAAAATACCTCGGTGGCTTTTACTGCCAGAGGGCTGTCCACATAGACCGGTACTGTCCTCAAAAGATTAGTTTTTGTTCCGAAATCGCTTAAATGGGAATCATAGTATTTATTCAGTTCATAAATAATCTCCTGTGTACGGCCGACAGCAAAACTTGGAATGACAACGGTTCCTCCCCTGAGCACCGTTTTCAGTATTATTTTTATAAGGGTTTCGTCCCTTTTTTTCACATCTTCATGCAATCGGTTGCCATAAGTGGCTTCCATAATAACATAGTCTGCACTGTCAATTATGGCGGGGTCATTCAAAATAGGCCTTTCCTTAGTGCCCAGGTCGCCGGAGTATACTGCCTTAATAACTTCGCTGCCGTCATTAAACCACATTTCAATAATGGAAGAACCAAGAACATGGCCCGCATCATTAAAACGAACCGTTATATGGTCGTCAATAGGGATTATCTGTCCATATAATACGGGATTGAAGTACTTAAGGCTCTTGTTTGCGTCTTCCTTAGTATAAAGGGGCTCCACAGGAGGCCTGCCCGCCCTTTTGGCCTTCCGGCTTGCCCATTCAGCCTCCATTTCCTGGATGTGAGCACTGTCCAAGAGCATAATTTCGCACAAATCATAAGTTGCCTTTGAACAGTAAATTGTGCCCCGGAAGCCTTTCTTGACCAGCAAAGGAATTCTGCCGCTGTGATCAATGTGACTGTGACTTAACAGCAGATAGTTAATCGAAGCCGGATCAAAATCAAATTCCTGATAGTTCAGATCCTCATCCCGCCCTTGGAACAAGCCGCAGTCCAGCATGAGTTTTTTATCCCTAAATTCTATTATATGACAGGAACCGGTTACGCCGTTTACAGCGCCTATAAAGCGTATATTCAAATAATCACCCGCTCTCACCACAGTTTTTTACTGTTAAACTCTTTCAATAATGCTTTCTCGGTTTTCTTTTTGGTTAACAAGGCAACCAAATCTTTATGTGCCTCTTCTTTATCTTCATACTCATTTAATATCTTGCAAACCATATATCTTTTATTCGATGTTGTATGTATTACATAGCCTTTTTTATATCGATCTCCAACTAACAATTCCCATAAATCGCCTAAAGACATGTGCCATATCCTGGATCTGAACATTTTGCTGCACCTTCCGAAAAAATTGCTCACATTCTGCCTTCATCCAAAAGTTGTATTATCTAATATACTTCTACTTCTTAACAGAAAAACCTTTATAATTCTTATTTAACATTTTAATATGTTAATTATAAGGAGGACTTATTTACTAAATGAAGAATATATGCAGCAAGGTTCCATATAAGGAGTATGCTTTATGGAAGACAAGATAAGAATAGCAGCGTTTAAGTGGCTTGAAGAACAAACCATGTTTGATGATATTATTTCACGGGATGTTTTAACTAAAGGCTTTTATTATGACGGTCATCGAATTACCTTAATAGGTCCGCAGGGTATATGGAAGCCAAAGTTGTTTTCTGTACCTTTATCTATAACAACTTCACCAAACAGTCCATATAATGATGTCATGTCAGAAGATGGTTTCTTAAGATATAAATATAGAGGAACAGATCCATATCATCGAGACAATGTCGGTCTGAGATCAGCTATGCTAAACAGGATACCTCTTATATATTTTTACGGTATTGTTCCGGGAAAATACTTGGCAGTTTGGCCTGTCTATATAATTAAAGATGATCCGGCCAATTTATCGTTTACAGTAGCCGTTGATGATAAGAAAGCATTAGAAAGCAGTACAGGCCTGAGTATACAAATTTTTGAGGAGTCAGCCTACTATAGACGCCAGTATATTTCATCTACAGTAAAAACCAGGATGCATCATGCAAAATTCATCATGCAGCATTTGACCGCCAGATTATTGGCGTGAGTCCCGAATATAAAATAATTGTAAGAGAAGATGTCCTTAAAGAAAGTGATGGTCCTATGCTGAAACACGGGATACAAGAACTTCATAATAAAATGCTTCTTCTGCCGTCCAACAGCAAGAATTGGCCGGATCAGGGAAGATTGGAAAAGAGATTTTCCTTATTCAAAAATTTAGCAATATAAAAACCCACTAATCTTGATGATTAGCGGGTTTCCTTCTGGAGCTGGTGATGGGACTCGAACCCGCAACCTGCTGATTACAAGTCAGCTGCTCTGCCAGTTGAGCTACACCAGCATTGGCGACCCGGAACGGACTCGAACCGTCGACCTCCAGCGTGACAGGCTGGCATTCTAACCGACTGAACTACCGGGCCAAGTGAAAGTTGGAACCCAGAGATCCAAAGCCTCCAAACTCCAACCTTCTAAAGTAATACTATTTATGGTGACCCCTAGGGGACTCGAACCCCTGTTACCGCCGTGAAAGGGCGGTGTCTTAACCACTTGACCAAGGGGCCTGGTGACCCATCGGCGATTCGAACGCCGGACTCCTTGATTAAAAGTCAAGTGCTCTACCTGCTGAGCTAATGGGTCATGTTTGTGCGACAGCGAATAATATATTACAACAGGTATACTTAATTGTCAACAAGAAATTTATTCTTATTTCTTTTTATTTTTCCCTGTTGTCCACAAATTTTTCGGAGGGTGGATAACTAAACCGGTTTTGCCGGAACTCTTGGCACAGTATATATTAGCAGAAATGAGAATAAAAATCAAACCCATTTATCCACATATTTATCCACATTTCATATAGTTTATCCACAGAAATCTTAAATAAAAAATAAAAGCCCTCTCTTTTTCATCAGAAAGAGCTTTTAAATTTCCATAAATTGTCGAATTGTTACTTATCGGATATATAATCGTTCAAATCTTTAAGTAATGCATCTACATCTATTCCGTGAACGGCTGCAGCATCTCCTATGCTTTCACCGGTTGCTGACGGGCATCCCAGGCAATGCATACCATACTGCATGAAAATTGAAGCTGTGCCGCGATCTATCCTCAAAGCTTCTGCAATAGACATATCCTTAGTTATAGCAGCCATTTGCAAAACCTCCTTCAAATACTCTTTATATTATCATACACTTACTATGCGCTTTTAGCAAGACCTTTATTCTATTTGAATTTATCTACTGATGTGATAAGATTAATATTGTATAAGTGTGTACAAGCTGCCGTTAGGTTTTGTTAAAGGATGATGATGCATATGACATTATGCAAGTTTTCAGACAGTTATAAGATATTCGATGTAACGCCTGTTGAAAATCTTTTTATACAGGAATTTATGCTTAAAGCTCCCGGTGATTTTGTTAAAGTATATCTTTACGGCCTCATGCAGTGCTATATACATAATAGTTCGGCAAATGTCATGGCTGCGTTTGCCCATGCCTTGGAAATGGATGTAAAAACTATTGAAAATGCCTTCCACTATTGGGCAAGACAGGGCATTTTAAATTTTGAAAAAGATGAGAATGGGAAGGTTTCCATTGAATACTTCAATATAAAAGATGTTCTATACAATAAGGGATTAGACAGCGAAAAAAATCTATATAAATACAAAGATTTCAACCAGAATCTGCAGGCTATATTTGATACACGTTTATTGACACCGCAAGAATTTCTCCGTGTCTATGACTGGATAGAGGTATTAAACCTTCCTATGGAAGTTGTCTTAATGATGTGCCAGTTCTACGTGTCGAGAATGGGACAAAAGGTACACATCAATTACCTGGACAAGGTAGCCAATACCTGGGCCCAGGAAGGCATAAACACCATGCAGAAAGCGGAAGATTATATTAAAACTAATGACACCTATTTCAAGAACACTGTCACAGTCCTCAAATATCTGGGTATTCACCGCTCCCCCTCCCAGGCTGAATTGGAGCTGTATAAAAAGTGGAACAACTGGGGTTTCAACTTAAGCGCCATTCTGTTTGCCTGCAGGGAGACTACAAAAATACAGGCCCCGACTTTCGCATATCTGGATAAGGTGCTTGAAAATATGTATAAAAGAAATGTCATCACCCCCGAAGATGTGAAGAGGCATCTTGAAAGGCAGGATGACATCTACTCTCGGATCAAAGAGCTGTACTTTGAAATGGGTTATAAAGACAATGTTCCGACACCGGTTCACCTGAACATGTACAAAGAATGGAAGGACAAGCTTGGTCTGGTTCATGACGTCATTATTCTGGCCTGTAAGGAATGTGTCAAAAAGAAGAAAACCACTTTCGAACATTTGGATAATCTTTTGGAAGAATGGGCTGATCTCAAACTTTTCACTGCTGCGGAGGTCCAGGAATATCTGGCAAGGGAAAAAACCATGGACTATGAAATTAAGGCAGTGCTGGACAGGGCAGGTGAAGCCAGAGAAATTACCCTGACTGACAGAAAACTCTATAAAAAATGGGCTGAAACCTGGAACCTGCCCTTTGAGGTTATATTGCTGGCAGCCGAGTATTCCGTTCTGGCAAAAGATAAAGTAACTTACATGAATAAAATACTCTCTGCCTGGCATGCCAAAGGCATTAATACGGTAAAAGCCGGCAAGGAGGACCGGGAGCGCCACCTTGCAGCCCGTGAGATGCTGAAAAATGCTCAAGGCCCCGGAAAAAGCGAAAAGGGATTAAATAAGGAGCTCGACTTTACCAAATTCCCCCAGCATACCTATACAGAGGAAGATTTAGAGAACCTGTTTGAAAACCTGGACTAAAGAAAAATTCAATAGTATAGGATTGGGTAAGTGAAATGAAAGATTCATTATTAAATGAGATTCTAAAGGAATACGATGCTTATCGAATCAGAGAAAGAGAATCCCTGATTCAGCGGGAAGCTGAAGTTATGAAAGCTATTCCTGAGCTTGCCAGGCTTCGTAATTCTCTGGTAACTTCTTTTGCTCAAAAAGCACGGGAACTGATTTTAAATTCTGAAGCAGCCGGCGGTGGATACGCCGGCGGGAATGATATGCAGGGAAAAGAAAAAGAAGCTGATAATGATAAAGATATAATCCCTGAAATAGATAATCTGCAGGAAGTGAAAAAGAAGGAAGCTGAACTGCTTGTAAAGAACGGATACCCGGCAGATTATCTGACTATGCGCTACAGATGCCGGCTCTGCCGGGATACCGGTTATGTTGGGGAACTTATTAAAGAAAAATGCAGCTGCCTGATTCAGCGCCTTGTTGAAAGATCTTACAAATTTGCTGAACTCTCCGATGTGGAAAGGGAAAACTTCAACACCTTTAATGCAGATGTATTCCCTGACACACCCATAAGGGGAAGCAAAATGACCCAGAGGGAGTATATGCTTCAGCTTAAATCTGTCTTTTGGAATTACCAGGAAGAGTTCCCGAATAACCCAAAAAAAAATATATTATTCACCGGCAAAACAGGCCTTGGAAAGACCTTCCTGCTTAACTGCCTGGCAAAAGCTCTGCTTGATAAAGGCCACACGGTAATGAAAGTCACTTCCTACAACCTTTTTGAGCACCTGTTCCGCAGCATATGGGCTGATTCTCCTGAAGATGTTTCATTTATGAAGGAACGTATTTTTGAGGTGGATGTCCTTATTATTGATGATTTGGGCACTGAGACCCGGCGCAATAATTTCACTGCCGAAGAGCTGTTCAATATACTGAACGAACGGTATTTGAAGAAAAAACACACCTTCTTATCCACCAATCTTTCCCTGTCCGATCTTAAATCCTATTATTCAGACAGGGTAACCTCCAGACTGTTTGATACCCGAAACACCATGATATTCCGTTTTTCAGGGCAGGATATCCGCCTGCGGGCCGCCCTTCCTGAAAATAAATGAATATAAAAAAGGAACCTAATATTCCTCACGGTTCCTTTCATAACTTGCAAACTTAGTAAATTGACCCAGCCAAATCAGCTCTACCGTACCGGTAGGGCCGTTTCTTTGTTTAGCGATAATGGCCTCAGCAATATTCTTCTTTTCCGTATCCGGATTATAGTATTCATCCCTGTACAGGAAAACAACCAGATCGGCATCCTGCTCAATGGCTCCGGATTCCCTAAGGTCACTGAGCATAGGACGGTGATCCTGTCTGGATTCCGGGCCCCGGCTCAGCTGGGAAAGAGCAACCACAGGCAGGTCCAGCTCTCTTGCAAGCGCCTTTAGAGACCGGGAAATCTCTGATACTTCCTGCTGGCGGGATTCTGCCCTACCCCTGCCGGACATGAGCTGAAGATAATCTATCACAATCAAACCGATATTATGCTCCATTTTAAGCCTTCTGGCCTTGGACCTGACCTCCATGACCGTAATTCCGGGAGTGTCATCTATAAATATAGGAGCCTGGGACAAGGGGGTTGCAGCACGCACCAGCTTGATCCAGTCTTCATCCGTTAAGTCTCCCGTACGGATTTTCTGCAATTCTATATTGGCTTCACTGCTGAGCATACGCTGGGCCAGCTGTTCCTTGGACATCTCCAGACTGAAAATGGCCACCGGTATATTGTACCTAACCGCTGCATTCTGTGCTATATTAATGGCAAAACTGGTTTTTCCCATGGACGGCCTGGCTGCTATTAATATAAAATCGGAAGGGTTGAGCCCTGAAGTCCTGAGATCAAAATCCCGGAAACCTGTTGGGACTCCTACAATCTTACCCTTGTTCTTGGTCAGTTCCTCAATCTTGGCATAAGTTTCCAGCAATATAGTTTTAATGGATTCAAAGGACTGATGGTTTTTCTTCTGAGTTATATCAAATATCTTCTTTTCTACATGATCAATTATTATATCCAGGTCCTCTGCGGCCTCATAGCTTTCCCTGATAATTTCATTTGATGCTTCAATAAGCTTGCGCAGTATGGACTTTTCTTCAACAATGCGGATATAATACCGGACATTTGCCGTACTGGGTACGGCCATGGACAGATCCGAAATATAGGTCCCACCGCCTGCCGCCTCCAAAGTTCCCCTCTGCCTGAGCGCCTCGGCAAGTGTAACCAAATCTACCGGTTTTCCCTGTTCATATACATCCAGCATTGCCTCATATATTTCTTTATGGGCATCTAAATAAAAATCATTGCCTTCCAAAACCTCGGATGCTGCTGCCACTGCTTCCTTATCAAGCAGCATGGATCCAAGCACCGACTGCTCCGCCTCCAAGCTGTGGGGTGGAATACGCTGTGCAAGTTCTATAGAATCCATGATTGAGTCCCCCCCTTTTGCTCTTCTCCTGCGTTTTTCCTGTAACCTATTCCTCTACAACCTTAACCTTAAGATTTGCTGTTACTTCCGGATATACCTTAACCTCAAGCTGATAGTCTCCCAGGTTGCGTATGGGATCAGGCAGCACAATTTTCTTTTTGTCTATCTTTATATTATGGGTTTTCTGCAAGATATCAGCAATTTCAGCGTTTGTTACGGAGCCGAACAATTTCCCGTTTTCACCGCTCCTGGCCTTAACTACAACTTCAACCTGAGATATGGTTTCAGCCAGCTTCTTAGCTTCCTCCATTTCCTGTGCTTTTTTCTTCTCAAGTGCCGCCTTTTTCTTCTCCAGATTATTCAGATTTTCAGGTGTAGCCTCAACTGCCAGATTTCTGGGAAATAGAAAATTCCGTGCATATCCGTCCTTCACATTTACAACATCGCCTTTAACTCCGTGGCCCTTAACATCTTCCAATAATATAACCTTCATTATTTATTTCCTCCTTCTAAGTATTCTTCTATGGCCTGGATAACCATTTTTTCTGCTTCCTCCATGGTAATATTATGCAGCTGGGCACCTGCCATGGTCAAGTGTCCCCCGCCTCCCAGTTTTTCCAGGATCACCTGCATGTTAAGATTTCCAAGGGACCTGCCGCTTATCATAACTCCCTCAGATGTGGAGCAGAGCACCACCGATGAATGGATGCCCTTTATATTAAGCAGGGTGTCAGCAGCCTGGGCTGCAATAAGCTGCGGATGCTTGGTATCAGGGGGACATTGGGAAATGGCAACACCCGGAAATATAAGCCGTGCATTGCTGATTGTTTCCGCCCTGCTCGAAAACGTCTCCATGTCGTCCTGGAATAGTTGACGCACCGCTGTAGGATCAGCCCCTGCCCTTCTCAGATAGGAAGCAGCTTCGAAAGTACGCACACCGGTTTTGAAAATAAAGTTTTTTGTGTCCATTGTAATACCGGCCAGCAGGGCATCGGCCTCCAAAGGCTCCAAGCGTATCCTGTCGTCAAAATACTGCACTATTTCCGTAATGAGTTCGCTGGCTGAGGAAGCAAATGGCTCCAGATAAGTAAGGGTGGCATTTTCTATGGATTCCGCACCCCTTCTGTGATGATCGAATACCACTATGCGTTCTGCCCGTTCAAGAAGCTCAGGGGCTTCAGTAAAGCTGGGCCGGTGTGTATCGACCACTACCAGCAGCGTATCCTTATCGATGCGGTCGAGTGCATCATCCCTGCGGATGAAAAGTCCTTCATAAATCTCCTCTGCTTCCAGCCTTTTAATAAGGGAATCTACTGAAGCATTGGACTTGTCAAGCACAATCCGGGCATTCTTTCCTATAAACCTTGCACAGCGGTAAATCCCAAGTGCTGAACCAATAGAATCCAAATCCGGATCCTCGTGGCTCATTATCAGCACTTTATCAGACTGCTCCATAAGTTCCCTGAGGGCATTGGCAATGACCCGGGATTTTACCTTGGTCCGTTTTTCCACTCCCTGGCTTCGGCCGCCGTAAAAATACAACTTGGTTCCCTGCTTGACCACAGCTTGATCGCCGCCTCTTCCCAGAGCAAGCTCCATAGCAGAAAGGGCGCTGCTGTTAATAAGGGCGGGGGTTTCCGCGTCATAGCCCACACCTATGCTGAGGGTGACGGGAATGGTATTGCCTGCCTTTATATCGCGGACCTGGTCCAAAAGCTCGAATTTCTTCTGTCTTAATCCGGCCAGTTCCTGTTCTTCGAAAACTGCCATATATTTATCCCGTTCATATTTAATCCATCCGGCATGAATTCCGCTTGCCCAATGAGCAATCCGGGACTCAATCTCTGCCTGTACCGCAGGCCTTTTGGTGCTTTCCGTATTGGCAAGCACCTCGTCGTAATTGTCCACTACGATATGTGCAATTACAATTTTCCTGGCCTGATAAAGAGCCTTAATCCGTTGCTCCTCCGTAATATCCTGCCAGTAAACAATGAAAATCACTTTGTTCCTGCGGCTTCCCGACCCTGTACGAACAGGTGTCCAGGTGAGCCTATACCATTTATCACTAAAAAACAGCTCTTGGGAAGTAAATTCCTTATCTTTATCCAAGCGGGAAAGGGGAAAGTCCGGTACAAATTTCTTGATACTGCGGTCAAGCAGCTTTTCCCCATCAAACAACCTGCCGAACTGAGGATTGTACCAGGTTATGGTTCCCTCAGGATCTATAACCACCAGGGGCATAGGGATGCTGAGAACAGCATTCTTTGTAGCCCAGTCAATATCCTCGGATAGACTTTCCAGATAACGGGTCCATTCTTCCTTCCGCTGATCTGACATCTTATAATTATAGAACAGGAGGATGAGGAAAACAACAAAGGCCATTCCGCCGATCCAATAATCAAACTGAAGGAGAATGATTGCAAAAAACAGGATTATGGCCAGATAAATCTTTGTCTCGGGGAACCTCCACTTAGATAAATGCTTTTTCATGATCGATTACTTCCATTCTTAAATAAAAATTTGTTTCTGTAGTTCATCCTCATATGGAATAATTGATCCAAAAGCCCAAGTATAGGCACAACAAAGCCAAAGAACAAGTATATCAGGATTATGATAATCCAGCGCAGCACAGCCGGAATATTGCCTGCCTTGAGAAAATACCAGATAACCGACAAACCTACTATTGTAAAGAGAAAAGATATTAAAGCGGTAATGGTAATCTGCACTATCTCAAAATTCTTAATGCCAAGCCCCGCTCCAAAGAAGGAAACCAGGAGAAGAACAAGGAGGCCGAGGGCCATCCCTTTAGGAAGAGCCCAGTATTCAAAAGGCCGGACAACCGGAACAGCCAGACCGAGTTTTTTCATGACAAACCGAATTATCAGAAACAGTACTATACCGTATATGAGTGACCAGAGTATAATTACAGCCGGCACTGTCTGCTTCAACTGACTTATCATAAAATCCGCCAGTTGTTCGGCAGTTGTAAAATTCTCAAAAAATCCCCATTGATGATATACGCTGAGTATCCGATCAGTATTAACGGCATCATTAACAAAAAGAGATCTGATGCCGTCCCATAATACGTCAAAAGCCGACCGGCCGCTTACCCACCTGTAAAGCAGCAGGTAGAGGATTGCAGAAATCAGAACGCTGAATGTGGACGTCATTATATTTTCATAAAAATCCAACTTTTGTCCAAACCTCTTCATTAAGCCTGCTATCATAATGACAGGCACAATAAAAAAAAGAATTGCCATAATAGTTTGCAAAAAATTCATCCTACACCTCTTATTTGATTTTTCCTTTAATAAACCGGCCTAAACCTGTTTTTCATCTTTTATAACAGGATAGGACCCAAGATGTTTATAAAAAGTACTTATTGCCCTGACCGACGCCAGTGCATCGGAAACCTTTTTGTCCTGGCAGTGGCCTTCAAAATCAACAAAGAACAGGTACTGCCCCATACGAGTGCGCATAGGCCGGGACTCAATGCGGGTCAGGTTTATATTCCGCTGCGCGAAAATTTCAAGTGCCCTTAGCAAGCTTCCCGGTTCATCGCTGACAGAAAACACAATGGACGTCTTATCCTCCCCTGTCGGTAAAGCGCTGCAGCGGGATAATAACACAAAGCGGGTGCAGTTATTAATATAGTCTTCTATATTCTCTGCCAGTATTCTAAGCCCGAATAACTGTGCCGCTCTCTTATTTGCAATGGCTGCCAGGGGAAGATGGCTGTCCCTTACCTTTTTCGCACCGGCTGCAGTACTGCTTATGGATGCAGTCGGCACATCGGGAAAGTTAGCCGTCAAAAAGCGTCTGCATTGTGCAAGCGCTTGAGGATGAGATATAATTTCGATAATATCTTCTTTATTGACACCTGGCTTTGCTACAAGACATTGATGAATGGGAATGGTTCTTTCTGCTATAATCTGAAGATCAACTTCATGTGCCAGCATATCTACGGTCAGGTTAACCGTTCCTTCAATAACATTTTCTATCGGCACCACCGCAGAATCTATATCTCCGTTTTGAACCGCTAATATCAGTTCCGGTATATCTCTGAACCCAAAAATTTCTCCGGGATAACTTTCTTTAACAGTCAGAGCCGCTTCCTCGGTGAAGGTTCCGGAAGGACCCAAGTACCCTATTTTTTGCATATTCGTATATTCCTCCACCTTCTCCTTTATGAAACCAATTTTATATGTATAGGTGTTCTTTGTCAATGCAGCAATCCTTCCAAGATTTCGACACCACCGCAATAAAGGGAAACAGATTGTACAAACAGAAAAAAACCGCTCCATGACGGAACGGCTTTTTGCTTAATCAGCTGTATAAGGCAGTAATGCAACATGCCTTGCTCTTTTTATAGCTTCCGTTACCCGCCTCTGATGCTTGGCGCAGTTGCCGGAAACTCTTCTGGGCAAAATTTTGCCCCTGTCTGTGATGTACTTTCTCAATCTGGTTACATCTTTATAATCCACATATTCAATTTTATCTATACAAAAAGCACATACACGTTTACGGGGTCTTCTTCCTGCCCGCTGCGGCTTCTTTGCACTTTCTGACATCTTCTTATCCCTCCTGTCTGCTTAGAATGGAAGATCATCGTCATCTTCATCAATTGGGTCGAATAGGGGATCATCCATACCGCTGCTGTCCGGTGCTGCCGGCGAAACCGCAGGTGCTCCCGGATGCGGCTGCTGACCCTGACCTGACTGGTTAATATTAGGATTCCTCTCAAGGAACTGAACTTCATCTGCTACTACTTCTGTCACATAGCGCCTCTGACCAGCATTGTCCTCATAGCTTCTAACCTGCAGACGCCCGGATACTGCAACCAAACGGCCTTTGGACAGGTATTTGGCACAGGTTTCAGCCAGTGAACGCCACGTTACAACAGGTATAAAATCCGCTTCTCTTTCCCCCTGCTGATTGGTAAAATTCCGATCAACGGCAAGGGTAAATGTAGTCACACTAATGTTGCTGGCTGTGTATCTGAGTTCCGGATCCCTGGTTAAACGGCCGATAAGAACAACTTTGTTTAACATAAATTACACCGCCTTTTTATCATCTAGTCGAACTGTAAGATAACGGATTACATCGTCGACTATTTTGAGGTTTCTCTCCAGTTCCTGTGGAACATCGGATGCAGCGGAAAACTCCATTAGTACATAGTAGCCTTCTTTGAAGTCATCAATCGGATATGCCAGTCTGCGTTTTCCCCATTCGTCAACATTTTCTACCTTACCGTCTTCCTGGACAATAAGGCTGCTGAACCTTTCAACTAAGGATTTGACGGTCTCTTCCTCCGCATTAGGCTGGATAACATAAAGACATTCATATCTGTTCATGCGTAATTCACCTCCTTCTGGACTGCGGCCCTGCAGCAGCTGCAGAGCAAGGATGTCTGAATTGATTAGAATTAATCAATTAGTCAATTAATTATACTATCATCATATCAGAGAATAGGCAAGAAAATTATTAAGAAACTTGATGAAAAGAAAGAGATCTAAATTGCAATATTAAATGCAACACTTATTGAGAAAACCACGCATAATCTTTTAGTTGCAATTGTCAAGGGAAGGGTGGAGATTTTCGTAGAAAATACTACCC
>Ga0209537_1003118_pt1 | contig 15548 bp, 13 predicted proteins | sample BioPla4DNA1_FD_187698 | JGI IMG/M metagenome (GOLD analysis project Ga0209537, IMG submission 187698) | Biogas fermentation microbial communities from Germany - Plant 4 DNA1 (SPAdes) (version 2) | ecosystem: Engineered > Bioreactor > Anaerobic > Digestate | place: Bielefeld, North... | reverse complement strand
TTCAGACCCCACCGTTACCAGTGACGCCCTTGCCTACGGGTTGCCTTCCCGCTGGTTAGGCGGCGTGGGTTTCTTTCAACCCACCGGCTCAGCAGACATGCTGGGCGAACAAAAAAAGAGAGGGGGTATCCCTCTCTTTTAAAGTATTATTATCTGTCTTATTTTTTCTTTATTTATCTTTCCTCATTATGGCAATGGCACAATCCGGACAGACCTGCTCACAGATCCGGCATGCCTTACAGAGTTCGACATTGGGGCTGATAGTCGGAGTGCCATAGACCCCCAGTGTGCTCGACCAGCCCAGGGCCTTTTCTGGGCACTTCTCTTTGCACAGCCCACAGCCTTTGCAAAGGCCAGGAAAGATGGTAAATATGGCCTTTCCATTATGAACATCGATGGTGATCGCATTCTTCAGATATTCAAGTGTCTTCTCGGTCACCTATGCCACCCCCATCCTCTTTACTAGATCGATCCCTTGCTCCAGAGCCTTGAAATTGAGCTCTCGTAGCTGCGGGCTCTTTTCGAACTTGTATCCGAGTTTCATTTCAATGGCCTCTTTCGCCTTTTCTACATTGACCACATGGGTGGCACCGATGACCGCCCCCATAATCAGTACATTAAAAACCCGTGGATGCAGTTTCTTATTGGCTGTTTCCAGGGCGGGAATTGCCATCACTTTTTTGGCATTGGTCGGCAGATCCTCTTCCACACCCTCGATGCTGGCATCATAGATAAAAAGGGTTTCAGGACCTACATATCTACTCACCCGCCTTACAGCCCGGCCGCTCAGGGCAATGACAATATCCCCTGTCTTAAACTTGGGAGCTCCGATTTTTTGGTCCCCAATCTGGACAAAGGCGATGGATACGCCTCCCCTCTGCTCCACACCAAAGTTAGGGATATAAAGGATCTCTTTCCCCTCCAGTGCAGCCGCCTCTGTGAGGATCTGGGCAACCGACTGGACACCCTGCCCACCTTCTCCAGCAAGGGCAATTTTAATTGCTTCGCTCATGCTTACTCCTCCTCCCTTGGGACTTTTAACTCACCGATGGGGAAGTATTGAGGCATAACGTTTTCAACAAAGTCCCAGGTCTTTGCTGCATCAGTGCGCCAGTTGGTGGGACAGGTGGAAAGGACCTCAACAAATGAGAAGCCCCTCCCTGCCATTTGGTTCTCAATCGCCTTTCTGATGAATGTCTTCAACTGCCGGAATTTAGCAACGCTTCCCCTGGCCACATAAGCTCCTTCATGGGCAACCGCAGCTACCATCTCAGGCCCCATCATCGGATATCCCGTTTCTTTGATATCTCTCCCATACGGGGTTGTTTCTGTCTTCTGTTGGGGCATGGTGGTTGGCGCCATCTGGCCACCGGTCATGGCATAGACCGTGTTGTTGACCAGAATAGCGGTGATCATATCGTTACGGTTAGTGGCGTTGACTAGGTGTTGAGAACCGATGGCATAGCCCCCTCCGTCTCCCATGTAAGCAATGACGATCAGGTCAGGATTAGCACGCTTAAGACCCACCATCACCGGTGTTGTTCGACCGTGATGAGTCTGAATGGTATCCACATTGAAGAAGTCCCATGAGAGCAGGGAACAACCAATATCGCACCCGAAGATCACTTGGCCCTGAATGCCGAGTTCATCAATCACTTGGCCGAGGGCCTTGAGAACAAGGCCGTGACCACAACCTGGGCAGAATTTATGGGGCTTGGATTCCAGGTTCCAGCTCTTTGGCATTTTGACAAGAGTTTCTCTCATCTCCATCGTTAGGCCTCCTTACCAGCCAATAGGGACTTGGCTTTTTCTGCTACTTCTTCTGGGGTAATACCGACTCCTGGCTTGAATAATGTCTCAATCGGTACGTTCAGTCCGTAGATATTGTCCTCGACCATCTTAAAAAGCTGCCCATAAGCAGATTCGACAACAAGCAACTTTTTCGCCTGCAGAGCCGCTTCTCGGAGTTGCTCCTTAGGAAATGGCCTCAGGGTGATGGGGCGAAAATAGCCAACCCTCATCCCGTTGTCAGCCATTTCTTTTACAGCTGAGGCCACTGAGCGAAAGACAACACCATGGGCGATGATCAAAAGGTCGGCGTTTTCGGTGTTGTAGGCATCCCATTCGATAATCTCCGGGGCATACTGCTCATATTCTTTGATGTCTTTGGTCAAAATCTCGAACAGTTCTTCTTCGATGTTGTAGGTGTTCCTAAGGTGGACAGGATCCCTGTCCACCCCAGGGGTTCCCCCTTTACCTAAGAACGGCTTAGTGGGAACCATCTTGATCCCCTTCACCTCGGGATCATAGATCACCAACGATTCCCTCATCTTCGCTTGGTACCCGTCGGCTAATATAAATGTAGGAAAACGGTACTTCCAAGCGGTATTGAAGGCCTTGATGGTGTAGTCAAAGAGGTCCTGATGGGATGAAGTAGAGTAGACTACCCGCAAGCCCTCACCATTGCCCCCAAAGCAGGTCAGGTTTACCTCCTGCTGGGAGTAGATAACAGTAGCGGTAGAAGGGCCGCCCCGCTGCTGCACCGCCACAACAGTCGGTATGCGCATCGCTTCAGCCATTGCCATCGGCTCCTGCATCAGAATATTGCCAGGCCCGGCTGTTGCCGTAAAGGCGCGTCTCCCTGCTAGCACGCCCCCGATGGTGGTGAATCCTGCAGAGAGTTCGTCTTCCGTCTGCAGGAATTTCTTGTTATACTTCGGTGCCAACCTTGTCCAGTAGTGCATTATCTCATTCTGAGGAGTAATGGGATAACCATACATAATGTCGGCTCCAGCCGCAAGTGCTGCCCAGGCAATAACCTCATTGCCGGTCATGAAAACCTTGTGTTGATCTTTGATCGGTTTTACTGCCTCTACTCCACTATTCCTTATCTCAACGTCCATGATAAAATCCCCCTATGGTCTTAGATCTTACTTAACATTTGCAGTTTCTGGTTCTCTTCCCTTATTACTAAGCAACCCAAGGATAATTACTGCAATCATAATGCCTCCTAAAATAGCCAGACCTGTTCCCGCATTGATAGCAGTTTCCGCTGCAGTTTCAGCCATTACACATTCCGGGATCATCCACTGTAAGTAATGTGCTTGTATAAAGCTGAGCACACCAATAAAAGCGGCAAACAGGATACTATATAAAATAGTCCTGCGGAACAATTCACCCTCTTTTCCTACAAGTCCCACTGATGCTGTGGCAACTGCAATGCTCTGTGGTGAAATCATTTTTGCCGCTACACCACCCGCAGAGTTAGATGCAACAGGCAGTACTGGGTTGATCCCTAGATTATTGGCAGCAACAGATTGCAGTTTTGCGAAAAGGGCATTTGAAGATGTATCACTGCCAGTGATGAATACACCTATCCACCCAATGAAACTAGCAAGGAATGGATATATACTTCCTGTGTATGTAAGAGCCAAGCCGAGTGTTTTGCTGAGACCAGAGAAATTGGCTAAATAGGCAAATCCCAACACTAACATAATTGTCAATAAAGCAAATTTAAGATCCTTTACCGTGTCCTTAAATATTTTCCATATATCAGCAATAGGCACTCTCAAAATAATGGCAGAAATTATTGCAGCGATTAAGATAGCAGTTCCACCGGCTGAAAGCCAGTTAAAACTGAATGTTGCATCCATGGGAGTAAGTGTATCAGGTGCAATAACATTGCCATGAAGTCCAAGAATAGGGAATTTCAAAGTGACGAAACCCAGTAACCCATTTACGGGTTTTACACCCCAGCACCCGATGAGCAAAGTCAAAATGATAAAAGGTGTCCATGCCCGAAAAACTGTCCAAGGTGAGTGCCTTTTCACTACCCGGTCTGTTTCCTCTTCACCAGGGAAACGCCAAATTGTTTTAGGCTTCCATACTTTCAAAAAGAGGACAAGGCAAATGATGCTGACAAAAGCGGAAATGATATCAGGAAGCATCGGTGTCAAATAATTGGATGTGAACCATTGTGACAAAGCAAAGGAGACTCCACAAACAATAACAGCAGGCAGCACCTCTACCAATCCACTGAAACCGCTCATGATTGTGACTAAAAAGCCAGGAACTAAGACCGATAGGAAAGGAAGCTGCCGTCCTACCATTTTACTGATCGCCATGGCGTCAATTCCACTTACTTGTCCCCCTACCAGGATGGGGATTCCTAGAGAGCCAAAAGCAACAGGAGATGTGTTAGCAACCAAACAAAGAACTGCAGCATATAACGGATTAAATCCCAGCCCTACCAGCATTGCTGCGGTGATTGCAACAGGTGCTCCGAAACCAGCTGCTCCCTCAAGGAATGCCCCAAAAGAGAAACCGATCAGAAGGGCTTGTAGCCTGCGGTCACTGGTTATGGCAGCGATTGAATCCTTTACAATCTCAAACTGTCCTGTTTTGACCGTTAAGTTATAGAGAAAAAGCGCTGTCACTACAATCCAACAGATAGGGAAAAGACCATAAAGCATGCCATCAAATATTGAAAGTAATGATAACTTTATAGGCATCTTATACAAAAGAGTAGTAATAACCAGCGTCAAAATAAGGGTCCAAAATGCAGCTAGATGGCCTTTCATTCTTTTTATTCCCAGCGCCCAAGCAAGAAAGAAAATTGGTATTGCGGCAACCAATGCAGATAACCCGATTTGTCCTAGTGGATCATAGTTTTGAGTCCACATCATTAACCCCCCTCATTTTTAAAACGATACTCTCTTGAATCAGTATCAAATTACAATTGTAGAGACTCCATCCTCAATAACAACCACTTTCGCATCCTTTCCTTTAAGTTCAAACGCCATGTCTAGAGCTTCTTTAAAGCTTCCAGCATGTTTCATATGCATATCTTCAATTAATTTGGGGTCACACATATCTGTAACCATAATTACCGTGTGTTTACTTAAAACCCTGGCTAAAATCTGAAACTCCCATTGATCACTGAGCGTGTCCTCTTGCTTTATTTTGTTAATACGATCTAATAGCTCTTGCGGACTTTTCGCTTGGCGTAGATTTTCATAAAAAGATTCCCCGCCATGACCATCATTACAGGCCGCGATCATAATAATTACGCCATTCTCTTTACAGGTCGCCTCCGCGGCTGTCATGCCTTTAACCGCTTGGTAGACATTTTGATCAAGAGGGTATCCACCATTTGTTACAACAACGATATCTGTTGGGAGTTTCTCAACGCGGGACAACTCATTGACATACCGGCATCCTTCTTCATGAGCTTGCACACTGTCTCCAGCAAAAGCCTTAATTATTTCTTTTTTCTTATTGATCACAACATTTAATATAAAAGCCAGTTTCGCTTGTTGTGCTGCATAGAGCATATCCTGATGGATCGGATTGTCTTTCAAGATACCAGTACGGGAGCAAGGGTGTGCTATTTGCTGGGCGCAGTGATTTGACTTTATTGACTCCGCTGCAGCAATGCCAGGCAGGACGCTTTTTCTGCCACCAGAGAAACCAGCAAAGAAATGGGGTTCAATAAAGCCTTCTGCGATTAATAAATCTGTTTCGATCGCAACTCGATTGAGATAGAGATCTCCTCCGGAGGGCAGAACACCCACCTTCACCATACTCTCTTTATCCCGTGAATCATGGATGATAATTTTTTCCCTGGATACTATTTCTTCCCCGAATTTATTAATCAACTCATCTTTAGTGGAGGCGCGATGGAAGCCTGTAGCAATTAAGATTTTGATATCTATCTGGGGATTTGCTGCACGTATCCTCTTCAGAAGTATTGGCATCGTGATCCTGCTAGGAACTGGTCTCGTATGATCACTAGTGATAATAACAACATCCTTTTTCCCAGCGACCAATTCCTCTAGCCGAGGAGACCCTATAGGATTGTCCAATGCTTCATTCACCAGGTCTTCTTGACTCTTGGGAGGTTGGTATTCAGATATTTTGTTCTTCAACACCCCTAAGAGATTGGCATCTGGAATTGTGATATCCATATACCCTTTATGATAAGGTACACTTAAAGTAGCTATTTTTTATCCCTCCCCTAATGGTAATATGGTATGACCGCTTAGGTAAATAAACAGTTAATTAACACTCTCCCATAGTACCTCTGCGATATCCTTTGTCTCTACCTGCTCATTTACATCCTTTGCCTTGGTCCCGTCCTCCAGCATAATCAGGCAGAAGGGACAAGCTGTCACAATCAGGTTCACTCCTCGGTCTAGGGCCTCCTCAGTACGCCTGATATTGACCCTTTGCTCAGCTGCTTCTTCCAGCCACATTCTCCCGCCACCAGCACCGCAGCAGAAGCCCTTGTATCTGTTTCTTGCCATCTCCCGATGCTCGATTCCGGGAACACTGCGCAAGATCTCTCTTGGCTCATCATAAATTCCGTTATAACGGCCAAGGTAACAGGAGTCGTGATAGGTACAGACAATTTCTTTTGTCAGATCTGTTGCATCATTGGGCTTCAATTTGTTTTCTTTGAGCAGTTTACTCAAGAAGACCGAATGATGTATTACTTCGAAATTGCCTCCAAACTGCGGGTATTCATTTTTTAGGGTATTAAAACAATGGGGGCAGGAGGTGATGATTTTCTTAACCCCGTGGCTGTTCAGGGTCTCAATGTTTTCATTGGCCAAGGTCTGATAGAGCAGTTCATTCCCCAACCTGCGAGCAGAATCACCGCAGCACTTCTCTTCATTCCCAAGAATGGCAAAGGAAACTCCGGCTTTTTTAAGCAGTTTCACCATGGCAACTGCCACTTTACGATTGCGGCTGTCAAAAGCCCCACTGCAACCGGGCCAGTAGAGGTATTCTGCCGGATGCTCATCATCCCACTCCGGAACATCCAGGTCTTTAGCCCAGTCACTACGGGTCATCCAGCCCTGGTTCCATGGGTTGCCGTTGTTTTCCATCCCTCTGAAGGCCACCTGTGCTTCGGAAGGAAAACTGCTTTCCATCATTACCAGATTGCGCCGCAGTTCAACAATCTTGGGAATATGCTCCACAAACATAGGGCACTGTTCCTCACAGGATCCGCAGGTTGTGCATGCCCAAACCTCTTCTTCACCGATCTCATCAATCAATGATGGCAGGTCGTCTGCTTCTTCTATCTCCCCTCCTTTCGCTTGCTGTTTTGTATCCAATTTCGCTGCTGCTACCCGGAGATGGCTTTTTAAGTCCTGGATCATTTTTTTAGGAGATAAAGGTTTTCCACTGATATAGGCGGGACAGTTATCTTGGCAGCGACCGCAGCGGATACAGGCATCAGTATCTAATAAATGCTTCCAGGTGAAATGTTGAACTTCAGCAACCCCAAACTGCTCAATTGATTCATCTTCCAGATCTATGGGCTCTATAATCTGAGCAGCGGTCTCCTTAGCCAGATACTGATTTACCGGGCCGGTAATAATGTGAAAGAGCTTGGAGTAAGGCATGTAAGCGGCAAATCCCATGGCAATACAGACATGAACCCACCAGGCAACTTGATGGACATCCTTCAAGAGCGAAGAATCGATGTTTGAAAACCATGTGGAAACAAAATAGCCTAAAGGTCTCCATAAAGCCCAGTTGTCTTCAGTAAAGGCAATCCGTAACCCGCTCAATAATAATCCGGTCACCACAAGGAAAAAGACAAAGGCAAGGCTTATCCAGTCTTCTGTTTTGTTATCAATCCTATCGGGCTTTATGACGATTCTACGCCAGAGTGCCATGATGACCGCAATTATTACCAGCAGTGAGAAAATGTTCAACATTAATGAAAGTATCAAGTAATACCAGCCCTGAAAGGTTGGTAGACCGGTGTGATCTCGCACGGCAATGGACAAAGTTCCCAGGGCAAAGATAGCAAAGCCCCAGAAAAACATCCAATGCATCACTCCAGGATAGCGTTCTCTTAAGATCCGAAAATGTCCCAGAGTACCTTTTACAACTCTCCAGAGGCCAGGTCCCACCTGACACCAGCGTTCCCGATCTTCGGGCTGGCCCAGCCGCCATAATTTATAGTGGTCATATATACCTTTGCAAAGGATGATTACCGCAATGGCTGCCAATGTATACATCAACCAGTGGTACTGTGCGTACATTTCAGTGTTTCTTGTCGGTATCAAACTGCACCATCCTTTCCACATGGGGGACAGTTTGCGCAGTGACACCCCTCTATAGTGACACCTGCGGCTGTCCCCTTGTTCTTACTGCAACTTTAACCTGCCAAGACCTTTTTAAATTCCTGGGTTAACATAGGCACAATTTCAAACAGGTCCCCAACAATTCCGTAATCCGCAACTTTAAAGATCTCTGCCTCCGGATCTTTGTTGATTGCAACAATACACTTGGAGCTGGTTATCCCTGCCAGATGCTGGATGGCTCCAGAAATACCGCATGCAATGTACAGGGTAGGAGAAACAACCTTCCCAGACTGGCCAACCTGGTATTGGGGTTCGATCCATTTTTCATCAACTGCGGCTCTGCTGGCTCCAACCGCTGCACCAAGGACATCAGCAAGCTCCTCCAGGATCTTGAAGTTCTCAGCGGACTTCATCCCCCGTCCCCCGGCAACGATAATATCCGCTTCTGTGAGATCGACACGGGCAGAGGTCTTACGGATCACATCTTTGACAATTTGACGAAGATCGGATGCAGTAACATTTACAGAGAAGGAAACCACCTGTGCGGTTCTTCCTGCCTGGCGCTGAGCGGGATCAAAAGACTTGGGACGGACAGTTACTATACCTGTCTCAGCTTTATCGGTAAAACGGACAAAAGAGAAGACCTTGCCAGCATAGAGGGGGCGTTTAAAAAGCAAACCCTGTTCATCAAAATTGACCCCAACAACATCCGATATCTGCCCTGCTCCCAACTTTTGAGCCACTGCTGGGGCCAGGTCCTTCCCCACAGCATCATGGGCGAGCAATACTAAGGATGGCTTTTCCTGTTTTATCAGTTCAGTCAGAGCCTTGCTGTATCCGTCAGTGGTATAGGATTCCAGTTGATCATTATTAATCACAAAGATCTTATCCACCCCAGCCTCTGCCAGGGGCGCTACGTAATTATCCACACCCTTGCCTATCACTACCGCCTGAAGCTCTTGCCCTAAATGCTCGGCTGCTTTTTTGCCCAGCCCAAGCATTTCATAGATGACCTGTTTGTATGTTCCATTTTTTTGATCAGCAAAAACAAGTACACCAGCCATTTAAGTTACCTCCTATCAGTTATCAGTATCGTGTATGTTTTCCCTTCAGCATCAAAAATGTTTGAGTCTTGTTACAGCAGTTGATAAATTACAGCACCTTTGCCTCTTCACGCAGTAACCGAACCAACTCAACAGTTGCTTCCGCCGGTTCCCCTTCGATGATCTTTCCTGCCTGCCGCGGCTCAGGCAAAACTAATGACTCCCCTTTTACCCTGGCGCCTTTGGCTCCCACCTCATCGGCGGATATTCCCAGGTCAGCCAGTGTCAATCGCTGGATAGGCTTTTTCTTGGCCTGTATAACCCCTTTCATAGAAGGATACCTGGGTTCTGCTAATGATCGTTGCGCTGTGAAAAGTGCAGGCAGGGGAACTTCGATAAGCTCGTAGCCGTCATCAAGTTCCCTGGTAGCAATCGCCTTTCCATCGCTCAACTCCAGTTTTGTCACAACAGTGACCTGAGGAATATTCAGGAGTTCCGCCACTCGTGCTCCGATTTGGGCAGAACCATCATCAACTGCCTGATACCCTGCCAGTACTATGTCATACTCCATATTGGACAAAGCTTTGGCTAAAACCAGTGCAGTTGTGTATTCGTCTCCGCCTTCCAATGCGGGATCATTGATCAGCACACCCCGATCGGCACCCATGGCAAAGCATTGACGCATAGCTGACTCAACTCTGTCAGGTCCCACTGATAAGATAACAACTTCTCCCTCTCCTAACTGTTCTTTGATTCTGATGGCCTCTTCAGTGGCTATTTCGCAAAAGGGGTTCACCACATAGTTGACACCGGTTTCGTCAATGGCGCCTTCTGCATTCAAATTAATCCGGGTTTCAGTATCAAATGTTTGTTTCATCAATACGACGATTTTCAAGTTCCATACCTCCCTTTATTTTGTTGCCTTAATGAGAACTGATCAGATAACCTCTGCATCTAGCACAGAGTTTCAACTCCTATACCTACTCCACATCCACTATCTTGCCTGGATTCATAATTAAGTTGGGATCCAGTGCCTTTTTGATACTGCGTATCATATTCAACTGAACGGGGTCCATAAAGCGTGCCAGGACATCCTTGCGCTTGGCTCCGATACCGTGCTCCCCGGACATGTTACCGTCCAAGTCATAGACAACCTTGTACATCTCCTCTAGCACATGCTTTTTCTTTTCCTGCCATGTTTGTTCATCCATGTCTTCACGCAGCAAGGTTGCATGAATATTACCGTCCCCAGCATGCCCGGCGCAAGGGATCTTCACCTCGTACTTATCGGCAAGACGGTATATTTCTTCGAGAGCCTGCGGTATGTGGCTGGTAGGAACTACTATATCCTCCATGCAGTAAACAGGACTGATTGCCCGCAAGGCCTCAGCATAACATTTGCGGGCCTTCCAAATACGGTCACGCACAGCTTTATTGTCAGCTACAAAAACCTCTAGCCCACCATTCTCTTCGCATAGCAAACCGATGGTTTCAAATTCTTCCTCCACCTGCTGCTCAGAACTGCCATCCACTGTGATCAGCACATAGGCGGCCGCATCACTATGCGGCAGTTTTTGGTTCAAATATTTTTCTGCTGCCTTGATAGAAAGATTGTCCATAAACTCTACACTGGTCGGAATGATTCCACCGTGGGTCATAATGATAGGCACGATGTTGATAGCTTTTTTCATATCATCAAAGGGTACCAGCAAATCTACCACATACCTGGGCAGGGGCATCAGTTTGAGATAAACCTTGGTGACAATGCCCAGTGTTCCTTCAGAACCAACCATTAAGTGCACCAGATCATATCCGGTAACATCCTTCAGACACTTTCCGCCCAAAGTCGTGATTTCCCCAGTGGGCAACACTACTTCTAAGCCGTATATATGACGGGAGGTTGTCCCATACTTAACGGCTTTGTTACCGCCAGCATTTTCCGCCACATTACCCCCAATATAGGAACTATCCGCACTACATGGGTCACCGGCATAGAGATAACCCGCCTCTTGGGCCGTCCTCTGGACTTCACCTGTGGTTACGCCTGCTTCAACCACCATGAACAGGTTCTCTCTGTCCAGTTCCAAAATCTTATTCATTCTTTCTACGGAAACCAAAATACCGCCAAGCATAGGAACGGCTCCGGCAGATAGCCCTGTGCCTGCCCCACGGGGTGTTACAGGTATCAGTTCCCGGTTGGCAAGTTTCAAAATACGCGAAATCTGTTCCGCATTTTCCGGTTTGACAACCACTTCAGGTGCGTGCTGCCACTCCGCTTCGGACACCTCATCCATGCCGTAAGCCTCTAATTTTTCGGGATCTAAAACCACATTGTCTTCTCCCACAATAGTCTTCAATTCTTCAATTACTTCACTTGTTACTGGATGATAACGCATTGACATTTCCCCTTTTCCTTAATAAATGTGTTAGCAACTGTGTACAAAACCTCTAACACTTTAAATCCTTAAAGGCTTGTCCATGCTCACCCCCTTGCACTAGGTTAATCCCTGATAACCACAAAAGAATCCCGCCATCACTAACCTCTTGGGCAGCTACCTACCACTCACTGATGAGCAAAACCGCTCCACAAAAGAATAGGAATCAGCGCACAATGAATATAGATTGCTGATGGTTGATCCATATCGAAGAAAAAATAGAAAAATAGTTATATGTTTTACTATGTTTAGGAAGGAAATCGCCCCGGCTGTGGATAACCTTGTTGCTTTAAGGCATCCACTCTGCTCATCTTGGATGCCATGCTATCGATGAGATAGGCAATATCCACTTATTTCTGAAATGTGCCAGGGCTTTCACGGCATGTATTGGATCAGATGTTTCAGCAGATACTCTTCAGGAGACTTAAAGGCTGTTTAAAACTATAATGTAGGTCAATAAGTGTAATTGCCTATTATTGCGGCACCTATGGCTGGCTATCCTTCAGCCCGGTGCTTTCCTATCAGGAACTGATAGTTCTCATCCTCTGTGACTAGGATCCTATAAAATTATCAAAGATCATATAGACTATTATTTAAGGCTACTACTTAGGGTTGTATGGTGTGGCGGTTTAATGGTTGAATGGTATTGTGGTATGGTGGTTTGACCATCTGATGGTTTTATTTCTACATATTTACCTAATTTCCTGCTAAATCTAAAAAAATTTTTTAAAATTTTTTTAGCCCCAATATTTTGTTAATCCACAAGGGTGTTTGGAACACAATTTTCGGAGCACTTTTATGGAGTAATAATCACCTATTGCATTTTAAAAAAAACCACAGCAGACAGGGCCTACCCTGCCTCTGCTGTGGGGTTACAATTTTTAGATCATAACATTATACTTGCCATCAGTGAATTAAAGGAACACAGATGCTGAAGGTATCTTCGGACTCTTTTACAGTATTCTATGTACTCTTCACCATAAATTTCTTTCAAAGAAGCCTCCTCACGAAGAACCTGCCGGTGAAAAGCCCACATACCTGCAAATATGTACAACAAAAATACCCAGTTTGGGAAAATCAAAAATATCCCCAGCAAAATAACAGCAAATGAGGTATAGAGCGGGTTGCGGCTGATGGCAAAGGTTCCTGTCGTTACTAAAGTACCGGGATGATCCAGATCAATGCCAATGCGAAAGCTTTTACCAAATGAAATCAGGCTCAAAAAAATAAATATCAGCGCCAATATACACAAAACAACACCTACCCATTGGATAATCTCATTGCTAAACAGTTCGGTTCCGACCTTTGGCCAGTTGAAGGCACTGGCAAAGACAAGATAAAAATACAGTAAAGCAAAGGGGGGAAGCAAAAAGTCACTCTTATGCGTTTTTGCAAACTTCATTACTTTAATGCCCATTTTACGCAATAAAACAACCCGAGAGAAAATGAGTATCAAAAGTAAAATTATAGTTGCCACTGCAAAATAAGCTTGCATACACTACACGCCCCTTTTTCCCCCACAATTGTTCCAGCTAAGTTGGCTGTCACCACACTCCTGAAATACCCAGGGTATTTCCTGCATCTACTATAGAGGTACAAACTTTATTTAACATTATACCTAGCCATCAGATACTCATCTGCATACTCACCGTTTCTGATCGCCCCGTACTTTTTAATACCTTCTATCTGGAAGCCCAGCGACTGATACAGTTTTACTGCTCTTTCATTTTCAACAAACACAGTGAGTTCAAGCCTCACCAGCATCAGCCAATTATCAGCAAGATCTATCACCTTTTTTAGCAGGGCGATCCCGATTCCTCTGCCCTGGTAGTCAGGATGCACCATAATACCAATGCCTGCAGAGTGCCTTAACCTTGGCATGCTGTTGAGATGAAGCCCTACAAGTCCTACCACCTTTTTATATCCATTTTCAACAACCTCAGCCACAAGCAAATGATCATTTTCAGATAAGCCTTTGATAAACTCTTGTATGCTGGCAATCCTTTCAACTGATAATCGCTAGTGTATTTTCCCTGACCTTATCCATCCTTCTCATTTCGTTTATGTCTTCTGCATCTTCCAGTCTGACTGGCCTGATTGTAAAGTCCATCAAACAATTCACCCCGTTTTTCTTACGCAGGTTCCATTTTTTTATCCTTAGTACTTAGCAGTTCAGCTGCCAGAACTCCTGTCTTATTTAAAAAAAAGCGCTACATAAAGATGGCAGGCCATAGAAAAAAGTTCTTTTAACCGTTTTATTACATTCTTGAATTCATGACCTTCGAGATAGTACTTATCTCATTTACTCTTCAATCAACAAATACATCAATATCCAGAGAAGATTTTGAGTCTGTATCATTAACTCTCTACATTCAGCAGCAGCATCAATCAGAATACCATCTTTATGCGCAACTTTATTCCTATAATTATCCTTTATGTATTCTAAACCTTTAATAAATATAAGTCTGTTTTGCTCGCTGTCTTCAGTAAAACAAACTTCAGTCTCATCTATATCCTTTCCTTTTTTATAATTGATTTTAATTTTTAACCCCTTAAATTTATTTAGTCGGTCAAAATGATATACATTCTTTCCACTACTGTTTTTATTAATTTTTTCAAACCTAGATTCAATAGTCCCTCTGCCAGATTTAAATTTGCTTCCCCACTCTAATCCACTATCTTTAACTATGATTTTCGAACTATCTTTTAATAAGTTAATACAAGGCCCTAAAGTAATAGACTCCTTTTTATCACCATTGTCATTAAAATAATGTCTAGCAGACGCTTCATCAATATCACTGCGTTCAAACTCCATTTGTGCAAAGGCCCAATTCATTATCAACTCCATTGCTTTCGTCAATGAAATAATTGCTGGAGAAAAATCCAGTTCATTTTTATCTTCTCTAATTGATAATGTATTGAAAACTAATTCTGAAGTAACAAGGAAATTTTCAATTTTATCCCGATTAGGAAAATAGTTAATTAATTCATCAGCTGATATACCCAACTCATACTTTTCTATAAACTCCATTTGTAAATTTTTGATTACCCCAATTAGTTTTCTTCTGTCATCCCTTTCCACGAAATCAACAAGTTTGATTAAAAAGTTTTCTATACTCTCAATTAATTTATTGATTATTTTTTCATCATTTTTTGCTAACCCGAACTCATTTAACTTTGTTATTACAGAGTTCTTGATTTTTGATATTTTTAATAGACCTGCTTCATCATATGATATTTCATTAAACATAATTAATAGGGTAAGAAGAATCTGATTTTTATATTCATTCGTCACCCTTGCATTATTGTGATCCAAAGCATAGGATGAAACCCTTCTTAATTTCTTTTCTATATCCACCGATACTTTTCTATTCTGAAATATCAAATTTTCCAGTGTAGAAATTAGCTCTGAAACTTCATCACCTGCGAGTTCATACATATCGCCATCCCCAACAAGAATTGCATCATATAAAAAGAATAGGCTTTGTTGGATTAGACCTAATTCATGGATTTTGTTCGCTTCTTTTTTCAATGAATCAATTCTTCTTTGATTAGCATCAAATTCGCTCATAAAATGTTTCAAGTCGGCTCTATCATGGCCGCATGCTATTACGTTCCCTGCTAACATGTACTTAGTCCAATACATATCTTTATTAACAAACCAGTCTAATAATTGTGTTTCATTTGTCTTTTTTAGATAATCATAGATTAAACGATCCGTTTCCCAATAATTAGATTGTCCAAACCTTATGTAATCTGAAATTACATTAACGTTAAATCTGGGCAAATAATCTAATTTAAAAGGACTTCCTTTGCAATCCTCAATCTTAGTATTTATGAGACTCACAATCTTTGCAATAATCTCTTGATTGGTGTCAATGGCCATTTAAAAACCGGCACTTTTGGCCACGAAAAGTCGTCAACTAAATCCTGGAAACTCATCCCTCCTTTGCATCAGTCGGATTTGG
>Ga0209537_1003112_pt1 | contig 15576 bp, 15 predicted proteins | sample BioPla4DNA1_FD_187698 | JGI IMG/M metagenome (GOLD analysis project Ga0209537, IMG submission 187698) | Biogas fermentation microbial communities from Germany - Plant 4 DNA1 (SPAdes) (version 2) | ecosystem: Engineered > Bioreactor > Anaerobic > Digestate | place: Bielefeld, North... | reverse complement strand
ACAAATAGAATGGTTTTCATTGCATTATCAACTCCCTATTAATTTTCATTGCTGACATTTATTACATGAAACCCAGCTGCCCTAATCATTCGATTCATAACGGCTAAGCCTTCGTCCCTTTCCTCTACCCACTCTGCCAAGATTATATCTACCCCTATATGATCAAATTCTCTTAAAGAATTAAAGAGGCTTGCAGCTATGGAAGCAGGATTCTTACGGCTGCCTAGGCTGATTAAATATCCGCCTCCATATTTATCTATGGTCTCGTCTGTTGCTAATATACCCACTTTTTCCCCTTTAATAACATATTCTTTTGCCTTTCTATTGATTTCTGCAACCATACTGTCCAGGTTTTGTCCCCTATAGATTATGACTTTAGCTTTAGGCGAATAGTGGGTATACTTCATACCTGGAGATTTGGGTGATTGTCCCTTTGTTAATGGCTTTAAAACTGCTTCATCCACTTTCACGTCATTTAAAATATCTTTTAACATCTCCAAGGTAATTCCCCCTGGCCTTAAGATGGTGGGAACTTCACCGCTCATATCCAATACAGTAGATTCAATTCCTACTTGACAGGGTTCTATTCCGTCCAAGATCATGGGGATAATATTGGATAAGTCCTCCAATACATGCTGAGCAGTGGTGGGACTAGGTCTGCCTGAACGATTGGCACTAGGTGCAGCAATGGGCACACCAGCCTTATCTATTAGGGCCAAAGCTATGGGATGGTTGGGCATACGAATAGCCACCGTTGACAAGCCGGCAGTTGTCTCATCAGGTACTATGCTGGATTTTTTCAGTATAATAGTAAGGGGGCCTGGCCAAAAAGTCTCAATTAATTTATAGACCTCTGCCGGTACCCCCAATACCAAAGGTTCTATATCCTCTTTCTTAGATACATGTACTATCAGGGGATTGTCATTTGGCCTGCCCTTGGCTTCAAAAATTCTATTTACTGCTTGTCCATCTAGAGCATTAGCACCTAATCCGTATACAGTTTCTGTTGGAAAAGCCACTACCTGTCCCTGCCTTATTAAGGCAGCTGCTTCCTCTATAGCTCTATAATTCTTTTGTACATCATGAATTTTATATACCTTTGTTTCCAAAGCCACTTACTCCTTACAGTATGAATGTTATTTATATTATCTCGTTTTAGATTTTTCTGTGCTCCATAAGCTAAGTTTTCTTAGCCAAAGTAGCGAAGATGATCAATATCCATTATGTTCATTATATATTAACGGTTATGGAACAATCACTATTGGTTAAGTTATTAACAAAGGCACTTGATTATATGTATTTTAAACATTAAAAACTTGAGGTTATTAGTATCCCTGCTATAACTCCTATAATCAGCCCCAGGCTAGAAACCCTACCCTTATATAGTTCCCTGGATTCGGGAATAAGCTCGTCACAAGTAATATAGAGCATAGCTCCCCCTGCAAAGCCCAGGCATATAGATATAAGTATAGGGGAAATCTCGCCAAGCATATATCCAATCATTGCCCCTATACCCGTGGGAATACCGGCAATAACAGCTGATACAAAGGCTTTAAAGGGACTAGACCCTCCTATTATCATGGGTGTAACCATGGCTACGCCTTCAGGTATATCATGAAGGGCTATAACAAGGGCTAGCTCCCAGCCGTAGGATGTTCTGGCGGTAAAGCCTGAACCAATAGCCAAGCCTTCGGGAAGATTGTGTAGTGCTATACTGATGCCCAGTAGTATACCTGTCTGTATATATTTATTGGAGGCATATCCTTTTCTGCTCCTATTTCTGTAGCTGCTTATTAATCCTTCACAAAAAATAATAGCAGCTACGCCTAGCACTACACCCAATAACCCATGAAATAAACTTCCAATTTCAAAGGCTTCCGGCAAAAGGTCAAAACATACCACAGCCATCATAAGGCCTGACGAGAAACCTAACAATACGCTTAGAAACCTTTTACCCGGCTTATCCAAAATAAAAGCCATGGCCCCGCCTATGCTTGTTCCAATAATACCTGCACTTGCACCAATAATAGAACTATATAAAAAGTTAGCCAAATTCATTCCCCCAAATATACCTATTGTGAAGCATTAATAAAGCTTCACTAATAGAGTATATTCTCAAGGATTCTTGTGTATGTTCTTAATTAGTTCTCTTCAACTTTCTTTAAACTTTCAGTCTGGAAATGGGTTACAAGGGCATCGATCATTTCATCAATATCCCCATCTAAAAACTCATCTAGTTTATAAAGGGTCAGTCCTATCCTGTGATCTGTTACCCTGCCCTGGGGGAAGTTATAGGTGCGGATTCGCTCACTTCTGTCACCGGTCCCCACTTGACTCTTCCTTGCCTCTGAATATTTGGCTTCTTCTTCCTGTCGGGCCATGTCCAGAAGCCTTGCACTTAATATTTTCATGGCCTTTTCTCTGTTCTTGATCTGAGATCTTTCATCCTGACAGGTTACTACCACGCCAGTGGGCAAATGGGTGATTCTAACTGCCGAGTCAGTAGTGTTTACGCTTTGTCCTCCATGTCCTGAAGATCTAAATACATCAATCCTTAAATCATTGGGATTGATTTCAATATCCACCTCTTCAGCCTCTGGAAGAACAGCCACTGTAGCAGTAGAGGTATGAATTCTACCTCCTGATTCAGTGGTGGGGATCCTTTGAACCCTGTGAACCCCGCTTTCATATTTTAATCGGCTATAGGCACCCTGGCCTTCAATCATAAAGAATAGTTCCTTTACTCCGCCTATGTCAGTAAAGTTGGCACTAAGCACCTCACACTTCCAGCCTTGGCGCTCTGCATATCTAGTGTACATTCTATAAAGATCGGCACCAAATAAAGCTGCTTCTTCTCCTCCAGCACCACTTCTAATTTCTACTATTACGTTTTTCTTATCATTGGGATCGCTAGGTATTAAAAGTATCTTAAGTTTTTGTTCCAACTCCTCTTTTTTAGGAATCAGCTCTGCCAACTCTTGCTCCAGCATCACTTTAAACTCAGGATCCGGCTTATCCTGGAGCATTTCCTCAATTTCTTCTATTTCCTCCAGAACCTTTCGGTATTCCCTATAGACAGTAACAATTTCTTCTATCTCAGCATGCTCTTTGACCAGCTTTTGCCATTCCTGCTGATTGTTTATTATTTCAGGATCAGATATAGCTTTATTTAATTCTTCATATCTTTTCTCAATAAAGTCCAGTTTATCTAACATTGCTCTGCTCCTTTCATCCTGGCTGATACTACACGATTATATCCACTCAAATCTTTTATAAATTCAATATCATGATAACAGCCCTGTTCCCTTAGGATATTCTCTACCTGTTGGGCTTGATTATAGCCTACTTCTACCGCCCATAATCCCCCATTATATAAGAAGCTGGGAGCGTCTTGGGCCAATCTCCTATAAAAATCCAACCCTTCCCTGCCTCCGTCCAGGGCTTTAATAGGCTCATAATCCTTAACCTGGGCTTCTAACTTCCCTATATCCGCTGTAGGTATATAGGGGGGGTTGGACACCATTATATGAAACCTATCCTTCCTATCCATTAATGGTGAAAATAAATCCCCCTGAATAAATTCTATTCTATCATTTACTCCGTGGACAAGCCCATTTTTCTTTGCCACTGATAGGGCTTTATCATCAATATCTACGGCTGTTATCTGACAATTTTCAACATATTTAGCTATACTGACAGCTATGGCTCCGCTGCCAGTGCCAATATCCAGGATTTTAAGGAAGTGTATCCCTGAATTTTTACAGTAATTAATGACATGTTCTACCAACACCTCTGTATCTGGTCTGGGTATCAGCACATTCTCGTTCACATAAAATTTTAAGCCCATAAACTCCCTGTAGCCTATTATATAATGAATAGGCCTACCCTGTATTCTCTTATCCACCATATTAAAATAATCCTCTGTCTCCTGGGGAGATAAAACTCTATCCCTATCCAAATATAAATGGGTTCTTTCGCAATCTAGTAGATGAGCCATTAGCATGCCGGCCTCCAACTGGCTGGCCTCAATACCTGCTTCATGCAACAGGGTTTGGGCTTTTTTCATGGCTTTGATTATGTTCAAAGTCAACAACTTCCTCCCGATCTTCAATTGTATCCATGGCAGCTAAAAAGGCACATATGGCCACCTCTAGCTGCTCATCATCCGGTTCCTTAGTAGTTAGTTTTTGTAGCATGAGTCCCGGGTACATTACTACATTCACCCATTTGGACTCACTGGCCCCTGCCCATTTTATTATTTCATAGGAGATTCCTGCTATAAAGGGCAATAAAAGCAGCTTTGTCACAATTCTCACTATTATATTATTCCACTCTAAAAAGGAAAAGGCAACTATGCTTATAATCATTACTATAAGCAAGAAGGCTGTGCCACATCGGGGATGAAGAGTGGTATATTTCCTGGCATTTTCCACTGTCAGCTCCTCACCATGCTCATAGCAATGAATGGTTTTGTGCTCTGCCCCATGATATTGAAACACTCTTTTTATATCCTTCATTCTGCTTATGAGTAGGATATAAATGATAAAAGCTGTTAGGCGTATAACGCCTTCTATTAGACTCTTTATTAAATTGCTGTCTACAGCCCTGCTTACAAACTTAGTTAGCAGCGCAGGAGCTATCATAAATAAAAGAATGGCAAATCCTATAGCTGTTATTAGGGCAAAAAACACCATAACATCATCTATATTTATTCCAGTCTTTTGTGAAACCCAGCTTTCTACCTTGGAAGGCTTGTATTCTTCCTCTTCCTCACCATATAACTGGGCAGAAGCCATTAAAGATTTTATTCCCAATACCATAGTTTCACCAAAAGTTACTATACCTCTTAAAACTGGAAGCTTTAATATGGGATATTTATCCTTTACGGAGCTAATTTCCTTGCTTTCAATTTCAATTTCACCATTGCTGCGCCTTACAGCTATGGCTATTTTATTGGGAGCTTTCATCATAACGCCTTCTAATACTGCCTGGCCTCCTATTTTACTCTTTTTCATTCCTACACCCCTTCCTACGTAGGTATATTCTAATAATGATGTATATAAAATTTCCCGTTACAAGACTCCTAGATTTTTATAATAACTGCAAGATAAAATACATCATTTTCATTTAACCATGTCTATGCCCTATCATAATGACGTCTTATCATAATAGTTATTATGTTTTATATTTAATTTAACCTATATTATATTAACATAAAACAAAAAATACAGACTAGGGAAATTCCCCAATCTGTATTCGGCCCTTGTTTTATTCTTCATTATTACCCAGGCCGTATCTTCTCTTAAACCTTTCGACACGACCGCCTGTATCAACCAGCTTCTGTTTCCCGGTATAGAAGGGGTGGCACTTGGAGCAAATCTCAACTCTTAGTTCCTTCTTGGTAGAACCGGTAACAAAGGTCTCACCACAAGCACATCTAACTACAGCTTCGCCATATTGGGGATGTATGTTTTCCTTCATGGATTTCACCTCTTTCCATAGGAGTCAAATTTCACGTTAATTATATTCAATAACTCATTTAGTATAACATACACAGCTAATATAATGCAAGCCTCCTATTTTATTTTGCTTTAGTATCTATTTTCCAGGAAGGCAGAAAACCTGCCTTGTAAAAACCTTTAACTAAAATGACTATTATAGGACCTAAAAACATCCCAGGCACTCCTATAAGCCTTAAACCTATATACATGCTCATTAGAGTGACCAAAGGATGAAGGCCTAAGGATTGCCCTACAACTCTAGGCTCTAAAATCTGTCTAATAACGAATATTATAAAGTACAGGCACAAAAAGCCTATACCTCTAGGTATATTGCCCGTAATAAAGTTAACAATTGCTGTTGGTATAAGTACAGTACCTGTTCCTAACACCGGTAGTATGTCTATAATAGCGGTAAGCAAGGCAAAGAAAAAAGCATATTCTATACCTAATATTTGATAGCCTATTAAAAGTTCTAAAAAGGTTACCGCCATCAAAAAAATCTGGGCCCTTATAAAGCCTACAAAAGCGCCTATCATATCATCTCTTAGACTTCTTATCCTACTGAACCAGTTGGCTGGGATGCGTTCTGATAAAAAGTCTGATATTTGTCGACGGTCCCTGCTCATAAAATAGGCAGACACCATCATAACTATGATAAATACTAGCACATCGGGCAAAAATTTCACAAAATCTATCATGCCCATAACTATACCCATAAGCCAAGAAGATATCTCACTGGCGAATTGGGTTAATTTGGGTATGTTGACCTCCAAGGTCTGCTCTATAGTAGCAGCTAAACCCTCTGGCAAACTAAAAAACAGGTCTTGGCCCTTTTCAAATAATGACTCGAAATATTCAATTATGGGGTTAAAATCCATTCTGGCAATCTCCAGGGCCAGTCTCCATAATTCATTGATCAATTTATAGAAGGTAAATACCAAAATTCCTCCTACTGCAGCGATAAAAAAGAGTAATGAAATTGCTACAGCAAGGCTTCTAGGGAATTTTAATCTCCTTTGAAGAAAGCCTACGGATCTTTCAATGGATATCATTATAAGAAAAGCCAGCAAAAATGGCGCTACGTATTTAATGAGTTTAGTAAAAAAAAGGAATACAGCAGCAGTGATGAGGAGGACCAAACCCAGCCACTTTAATGTTTTTAACGTTCTATCTTTTAGTTTAACCATACCCCTTTAGCTCCCATCTTATCTGAATCCGTAATAGAAATTATCACGATCCCGATCATTAAAATATCCTTCCTTCTCCAATTTGCTAAATTGCTCTAAGACCATGTCTAAAAATTCATCGTTTGAATTTGTTCTCATAAGATCGTTTATAATAAGCTCCGTTACCCTGTCTGTGCGACCATCGCTTAAGTGCTTACGTATGGCATAAACACCCTGCAACTCTTTTTGATTAAGGAGCAATTCTTCTCGTCGTGTGCCGGATTTTACAATGTCTACTGCCGGGAATATCCGTTTCTCCGATAGACGACGATCTAAATGAATCTCCATATTACCTGTTCCTTTAAACTCTTCATAGATAACCTCATCCATCCTGCTGCCGGTGTCAATCAAGGCTGTAGCTATAATAGTCAGACTTCCTCCATTTTCTATGTTGCGCGCAGCACCAAAAAATCTCTTGGGTTTATGCAGGGCACCTGGGTCCAATCCTCCTGATAAGCTGCGCCCAGTTGCAGAAATTGTTAGGTTATATGCACGAGCTAATCGAGTTATACTATCTAGTAAAACAACCACATCGCGACCGTGTTCAACCAATCTTTGAGCACGCTCTATTACCATCTCGGCTACTTTGGTATGGTGCTCTGGCAATTCATCAAAGGTAGAGTATACAACATCCCCTTTGATGGAGCGCTGCATATCCGTAACCTCTTCAGGTCGCTCATCTATTAATAGAACTATTAAATATATATCAGGATGTCTTTTGGATATACAGTTGGCAATCTTTTTTAATAGAGTGGTCTTACCAGCCTTTGGAGGAGATACAATAAGCCCTCTCTGGCCTTTACCGATTGGAGATATAATATCTATAAGCCTTGTAGCTAATTCCTTTGGATTGTCAGGATCCTCTAGTGTAATCCGCTCATCGGGATATATAGGAACCAGCTCGTCAAAGGGTTTTCTCTTAGTTGCATTCTCTGGATCCTCACCGTTTACCGCAGTGACGTATAAAAGAGCTTGAAACTTTTCACCTTCCCTAGCAGGACGTGTTTTACCAGCTACTAAGTCTCCTGTTTTTAAATTGAATCTTCTTATTTGGGATTGAGATATATATACATCGTTTTCCCCTGATAGATAGTTGTTGGAACGTAGGAATCCATAGCCATCGGGTAAAGTCTCTAATACTCCTTCGGCATCTCTTGTATCCTCCTGGCTCAAAAGCTCGGGAATAGCCGGATTTGAAGTGTTATAATACTTTCTGGCATAAGCCACTTTTCTCTCGTACTCACTATCATATTCTTGCTCATCTTGTCTATGTCTTTCTGAAATCTCTTCTTCCTTTTCTTGCTGATGGTCTTCATCTTCTTGTTTTTCCTTCTTGGGGAATGTTTTATGGCTAACTTTTGCTTGACGTCCTGAAGTAGGAAAAGGTCTGACTTTTTCAGCGTCTTCTTCAGTTTCCTTGGTTTCTTCAACCTCCACAGTTTCTTTAACCTTTATGGTTTCTTCTACTTCTACATTCCTATCTTCACTATCTGATTCTTTAGCCTCTTTAACTGTCTCCTTATCTTCTTTTTCCTCTTTAACTGTTTCTTGAACTGGCTCTTGGTCTTGAAGCTTTTGATCTGATTCTTGTTCTGGACTTGAATCTGTTTGATCAATTTTCATCTGTTCTTGCTGCTCGGCAGCCATTTCCTGCAATCTTTGTTCAATAAGTTCGATTAGTTTTTGTTTCCTATGTCTTGTTACACTTTTTACACCTATAGCTCTGCCAAATTCTCGAAGTTCCAAAATAGTGTTATTATTCAAATTGCTTAAATCAATATGTTCAAAATCCAAATTTCATTCCTCTCTTTCCTATTTTTTAATTTTAAATACCGAAAATTAATCCGTAGTTTTGATTAACACAAACATAGGAATCATATGGAAATTTCCAGCATTAAGCATAAGAGAACCTATATGTTATGTTAAGAGAACAAGGGTTAATACACATTATATAAACAACGATAAAGGTAAATTGAAACAGATTGAAGCATACTATACCATATTAATCCATAGTATAGCCATATTTTACAGTTTTAATTCATAATATAAGTATATTTCTTATAAAGAGCTAGGAATGGAACTAGGCTCTAGAGGCTATGTGTTTTCAGTGGAGAGCACAATATACTAAGGAAAATATAATATTAAGGAAATTATATGATTGAATAAATTTACTCAGTAATATAGTATACCTTTTTCATTAAAAGGTCAATATTAAATAGTGAAAAAAGTTGATTTGTTCAAAAAATAGTACGATTACACAATTTTTAGTTTGAAATTTAATGGTTTAGTAAAAGGGCCACCTACAAATAGGCAGCCTTTTACATAGACTTAGGATTTAAACAAACTCTGAGGTCCATCCTCCTGATAGCAAACCATAAGTTCATTTAATCCTGCATATTTACCTGAAATGTCCAATTGATATTTTAAATCAACCTTGCCTTTTGTCTCATCCACGTCATAATCGATTCTTGTTGGAAAAACTCCCATTTCCAAGCTGCCAAAAGGTGTCTCATAATAGCTGACGTACTTTCTGCCCTTTTCAAAGATAAAGCGAGATTCATGTGCCCCTGTGCGCTCTAAAGACACTCTGTTATCCCCTACTATTAATAAGGTTTTGGTACCCTCTAATCCAGATACAGTACTTTCTTCATATTCAATATAATATATACCATCCTTTTTATACAAACGGCCTTCTGTAATAAGTTCTATCTTGTTATCCTCTCCCATAGGGTTTACTTGAGTTCCCTTTATGGACAGAATAACCTTTTTCCCTTCCTGCATATTTAATAACCCCCTACTCACGCTATTCTACAATCAATCCAATTATAAATCAATAGCTTTCTATATCAATTTTTTGTATACATTTAATCTCTCTGCCTAAAAACTGTCCCCCTATTTCCTCAAATTTCTCTCCTAAATCACTGACAAAAAAGTTATAAGTTCCTTCTTTTTCATCTAGATTAAGCATATTCTTAGACATAAGTATGCTTTTTACTTCTAAAGCAGTCCCCTCCGCAGGATTGACTAAGCTAACATGGGAGCCCATAACTTTAGCTATAATGTCCTGTAATAGAGGAAAATGGGTGCAGCCCAGAAGAAGAGTATCTATATCTTTGTCCTTCATACTACCCAAATATTTCTCAGCTGTCAATAAAGCAATTTTGGTATGACTCCATCCTTCTTCCACAATAGGAACAAAAAGAGAGCAGGGAGTGCTATATATGTTAAGATTAGGATCTTGTTGCATCAGAGCCTTTTCATAAGCTTTGCTTCGAATAGTTGCCTGAGTACCTATAATACCAACCCGCTTATTTTTTGTACTCTCAGCTGCTGCCCTGGCACCTGGTTCAATTACCCCCAGAATTGGAACATTAAATATTTTATTTACTATATCAAGACTAATAGAGCTTGCGGTATTGCATGCTATTACTATCATCTTCACATCTTGACTTAATAGAAACCTAATACATTGCTTTGAATATCTTATAACAGTATCATTTGAACGAGTACCATAGGGAACCCGGGCTGTATCTCCAAAATACACAATATTTTCGCTAGGTAAGATCTTCATAAGTTCCTTTACAACGGTAAGCCCTCCTAAACCTGAATCAAACACCCCTATGGGTCTTTTATCCATGGTAAATAGTCCTCCTCATTTGTTGTGTTTTTTGTTAAATCTCTCTATAGCTAATTGAATTAGTTTATCTATTAGATCTGGATATGAAATGCCTGTAGCCTCCCATAATTTAGGATACATGCTTATCTCAGTAAAACCAGGCATGGTATTGACCTCATTTAAATAAACCTTACCTGTCTTTCTCTCCAAGAAAAAGTCCACTCGTGTTAATCCAGAACATCCTAGAGCTTTATATGCCCTAATGGCTAGCTCTCTAATCTCATCACTTTTGTCAGAAGGAATAGGCGCGGGTATCAAGAGCTTAGACTTGCCTCCATCTTGATATTTTGCTTGATAATCATAAAATTCATTAGATGGCAAAATCTCACCCAACACCGATGCTTTGGGTTCATAATTGCCCAAAACTGCGCATTCTATTTCACGGCCATCTATAAACTCTTCTATAATTATCTTTTCATCATACTGGCCTGCAATATCTAGGGCCTTTAGAAGTTCTTCTCTGTCTTTTGCCTTGGATATGCCTACACTGGAACCCATATTGGCCGGCTTTACAAAGACAGGATAAGGAAAGGCGTCCTCTATTCTAGCTACTACTTTATCTGCATCCTTTTCTATCTCATGCCTATAAGCACCTACATATTTACCCTGAGGCAGCCCAGCTGAAGCAAATATAGCTTTGGCCATGAGCTTATCCATTCCAGTAGATGATGATAGTACATCACAGCCTACATAGGGGATATGGGCAAGCTCAAACAAACCTTGTATAGTCCCATCTTCACCATAGGGTCCGTGCATAACAGGGAATATTACATCAACTGGATATATTTTTTGGGGATCCTCTAAAAGAAAAAAGCCTTTATATGAAGGATCTCCAGGGAATACCACTTTTTTGGCTTCTTTTTCCCATTCCCCGGTTTTTATCTTTTGGATATCGCCATCGTAATAAAGCCAATGCCCTTCTTTGGTTATGCCTATCAAATAAAGTTCATATTTATTTTTATCTATGTTTTGTATTATGGATGTGGCAGATATTAGAGATACTTCATGCTCTCCGGACCTTCCACCAAATAACACCGCTAACTTCTGCTTACCCATGATCATCCTCCTCATTATGAATTTCCTACCCCATTCTAACATAATCTAAGATTTATATGAAGCACCAGATCCATGGAAATAATAGTATCTGTGGTATAAAGATTTTTATATTATCACTGATTTGGATAAACATATAGGATAAACTTTATTTATAACTTTACTTATATAAAAATATTACATAATAAAATGCTTTATACCATTTTTTCAATTAGCAAACAGTACGTACAAAAAGAGAAACGGAGATTAGATAATCCCCGTTTCTCTTTTAAGGTACTTATGGCTATTTACCCGACAGATTCCTCTCAGCCATTTCTATGGCCTTTTTAACAATGTTACCACAGTCTCGTGAAGATACGGCTCCCCAACCTTCATTCTTTACGATGTTGTATACCCCAAGCTCCTTGGCAATCTCATATTTTAGCTCTTCAGACATTATGCCTCTTCTTCTAGCCATATCAATACCTCCTTTAACGACTAATTCTTTAGCCGTTATCTCTAGTTTTCCCGAAAGGTATCTATATATGCTACAAAAAATATGACTTAGCTTCTTTATATCACCAAGGTTCCATTATCTGTATTTAAAATTTTTAAAATATCTTCTTCTTTGCCCGTATCTGCATTAATGTATACTATAAAGTTATCTTCTCCAAATTTACCTTTAAATTCATAGCATAAAATTTCGTCACCACCCTCACTGGGTATAATGGCCAATCTTTCTGATGTTATATCAAGGTTTTTATTGACTAGTTTCCTTGCCTCTTCCAGACTTAACTTAGGTTCTTTTATACTTCTGTTCCTATGGGCAGTTAAATAGTTTAGAGCTTCAAAGCCTACTATATTGCCAGTACCTAAAGAAACTTTTACCTTAATTAAATCTGGGTAGATTATTACATCATCCTGGGTAAAAGCAAAGTTAAATACTGCCATACCATCATGATGCTGACCATAGGTTATCTCCATATCCTTATATCCTTTTTTATCTAAAAAATCCTTGGCTATTTTTTCTGCTTCTTTATAATCAATCTGGGCATCTTGGGCTATACCCTCACTAATTACAGAAATTACCTTGCCACCTTTTTTGGAAACAGACACATAGAAAGATCCTTCTTCGTCATTGGTCTCCAGATTCACACCCCATGATTGGATAGTGCCTTGAGTTTCAGCACCTCTACTGGCTTTCTCAACTCGATCTTTCCCAATAAAGTCAATAGCTATTTTTTCTGCTTCTTTGTAATCTATATTATCGCCTTGAATATTTAGTTTCTTGGGCTTTAAAAGAGTATCTGAGAAAGGACCATCGTAGATTAGGGTAGGATATTTTATAGAAGTTTCTTCAATCTTGGTAAACTGTTTTGTTACCAAGTCATCGGAAACATCCTCCAAACTCTGGTTTCCTTTATCCCTAATTTCCTGCCAGGATATGGCGCCATTGTTGACCCTGTCTTCTAAAAACCTTAATTCATTGGCTAGGTTTATACAACTATTGTAAAGCTCCTTTAAATTTTCCATTTCCTCTATAGTTATGGGCTTGCCCTCGCCTGCCTTTATGGTTAGATAACGGCAATAGTCGGATAATTGACTTAAAAAAGTGGAGGTTTTGTCTAAAGCCATATGCCTTAAAGGAAGCTGCCCTAGGTTAGAGCCCGCAGACTCTGCCTGTCTCCACACATTAGACAGCATTCTTATATTTTGCCCTTGATCACTGCTTACCATCATCTTTGACAATTCTGTTTCTATGTTATTAACATGTCCCACTAGCTCATAAAAGGACTTTTCATATAGATTGTTTGTGCGGTTATTATAATCAAGATTTTGCATGTATTGATTGTAGCCCCATACTCCAGTAATAACTAGAGCCACTAATAATATACCGCTAACAATCCATCCCAGCCTTGGCCTCATAGCCTTATTCCTCCTCTATGTATATGCTTATCATTTAGCAAAGTGGTGTTTGCCTATAACTATATGCACAGGCCTGGACCATATCCAACTACTGGTTGCCTTGGCAGGATTATAGTAATATATTGCACCATAGGTGGGATCCCAGCCATTTAGTGCATCCCTTGCTGCCCTGAGGGATTCTTCATCAGGAGTTAAATTAATTTGTCCATCAGATACGGCGGTAAAGGCTCCCGGCTGATAAATAACCCCTGCAATGGTGTTGGGAAATCTAGGATCCTTCACTCTATTTAGTATTACCGCCGCCACTGCTACCTTGCCTATGTAAGGTTCACCCCTTGCCTCGCCATGGACTGCTTTTGCTAACAGATAAACATCCCCTTCGTTTCTTGCCCCGCCTCGGGAAGGTGTACTGGTTCCACCCCCAGATGTAGAACCTAGATTGATGCCCATTGCAGCAGCAGTTTGCTTGCCTACTACTCCATCAACAGCTAGTCCATTTTTGGCCTGAAATTTCTTTACAGCATCGAAGGTTTTGGCACCATATATTCCGTCTATGGGGCCATCATAATATCCCCACTGCTTCAATTTCTGCTGAACTTCATATACTTTATCTCCAGTCATTCCCCAGTAAATGGCTGCCGCTTCAACATCTCTTTTTAAGAAATAACTACGTGTTATCAAAGCCGCACAAATTAAAAAAGTTAACAAAATAGATATAACTAGAAGCCTTTGTTTCGCCTTCATATTTTACTTCCTTTCACAAAACTAGAATTGATGTCTTCCTAGAATTGATAAAATTATCCTTAGCTTCTGTTATATTTTTTGTTAACCCCAAATAGTCTATACCAGTTAAAATATTCCTAAGAAAACAAGGATATAATCTTATCCCACCATTCAACTATTTTAAATTTATAAATCACTTTTGTATCCTCATTAGTATCCTCTTTCATATCCTTAGCCATATTTTCAGTGAAATTTACATCTTCTTTAGCTACTCCATGGGAAATGTCTACAAAGCATAGAGGAGGAAACATTACACACCACCAATTGGCTCCTTGTCCCTTTCCAATTACTACACGAAGGGCCTCATATCTTCCCGCGGGCAATACCATATTGCCATAGGCCTTTGTTGGAAAGTCAAAATAGCCTATCACAGCCTGAACCTTATATCCAGTCATATATTTATCTACTTCTTGCTGTGCTATCTCTTGAATTTCATTTATGTTTGCCTGTACCAAATGACGACTTTCTTCTATGGAACATGATTGGCCTAATATTTGACCAAACTCTTCTAATAATCTATCTCTAACCTTTAGTTTAACTGCCTGGTCTTCTTGTGAATCGCTATTGGCTATAACATGAAATCTTATAAACTGCTGATCCTGTCTAAAATAAGGGGAAACACTAGCAGTAAGAGACAATGATATAATTACAATCAATATGACAGAAATAATCCTTTTAAAATACATTGTCAATACCCCCATATTAACAGAATTGCCTTCTATGGAGAGTATTGACAATTTCAGATTTTTTATACATTAGATAGATTATTTTATACATCAATATATTATAAAATATATTCTTAATTAATCTATCAATAGCCATCAGGTTCATATAACAGACCATTCTTTTAACTTGTTTCAAAATCTATATGTTCTTGACCTAAATATATTTAATTTATCATTCGCATAGATTTAATGGCCCTATTTATCAATTCATCCTTGGTCTCATATGCAATATCATAGCAGCATGCCCATCCTACAAATATCTCTATGTTTCTCATTCCGGGATTGGTCTCAGAGTACTTTTCAACCCCTTCCTTAAATCTATGGTAAAACTTTATGGCCTCTGCTTCCTGCTGACCGGGAATAATAACCGCAAATACATAGTCGCTATATCTAACTAAAATATCCTCCGCTTCTGAGCATTCCCTTATTATTGCAGCCAGATCCTGGATAAGAACATTACCAGCAGCATGGCCATATACATCAGTATATATTCTGTGACCTTGAATATCTATAAGTACCAGGGATACTGGATAGTTATTTTGCTTTAGTTGGCTAAACTGCTCGGCTAAGTTTTCCCAATACCTGTTAAAATATCTAGAATTATAAAGGCCGGTCAAAGGGTCAGTATTAGCCCAGATATATAACTCATCATTGGACTCTAATAGTTCTTTTCTGGATTTATCTAGCTCCTCTATTAAAATATCCTT
>Ga0209537_1003111_pt1 | contig 15581 bp, 15 predicted proteins | sample BioPla4DNA1_FD_187698 | JGI IMG/M metagenome (GOLD analysis project Ga0209537, IMG submission 187698) | Biogas fermentation microbial communities from Germany - Plant 4 DNA1 (SPAdes) (version 2) | ecosystem: Engineered > Bioreactor > Anaerobic > Digestate | place: Bielefeld, North... | reverse complement strand
CTCGAGTAGTCAATTGTCTTTCTCGAAATCCATTGCGGTAGGCGGTTCTTGTTTCTGTACGCTCATAAGGTTCTGCTCCTATTTGTTCTGTAGATTGGGCTAAGAGAACCTGGTTGAAGATTTCTTCTAATAATTTAGAAAATGCTTCATCCCTACCATTTGATAAAAATAATCCGTGCAAAAGTTCCTCGGTTATAGTAATATTAAACTGAGCCATGGTTCATCCTCCTCGGTTTGGTATTTGTGTCGTAACTATATTCTAACCGAGGTTGAGCCTTGGCTCAAATTATTTTTCTTTTTACACCATTATACGGACTTAATCTATGTAGAGTAATTTACTAATAGATCATTAACTAAATAGAATCGAGGGATAGGATACAAGATGAAAAATAGACAAGACATAAGGAATATAGCCATTATAGCCCATGTTGATCATGGCAAAACTTCATTAGTAGACCAGTTGTTACGACAAAGTGGTGTTTTCCGCCAGAATCAGCAGGTAGAAGACAGGGTTATGGACTCCAATGATATTGAAAGGGAGCGGGGAATTACAATACTATCTAAAAACACTGCCGTTGAATATAGGGGTGTCAAAATAAACATTATTGATACTCCTGGGCACGCTGATTTTGGTGGCGAGGTTGAACGAGTACTAAAGATGGTAGATGGTGTTCTTCTTTTAGTAGATGCTTTTGAAGGGCCTATGCCCCAAACAAGATTTGTCCTATCAAAGGCGTTGGAGTTAGGCCATCCAGTGATAGTGGTTGTCAATAAAATAGATAGGCCTGATGCCAGACCTGAACAAGTAGTGGATGAGGTGTTGGAGCTGCTTATTGATCTAGACGCTGAGGAAGAGCAATTAGACTGTCCCTTCGTATTTGCATCGGCAAAGGAAGGTAGGGCATCCTTGGATATTAATCAGCAAGATCAAGATATGACACCCCTTTTTGAAACTATATTGAAATATATACCAGGACCAAAAGGAGACAGCCAAGCTCCTCTTCAAATGCTGGTATCTACTGTAGACTATAATGATTATGTTGGAAGGATAGCAATTGGCAAAATAGAAAGAGGTCAAGTAAGTGTAGGGCAAGAAGCTTTATTATGTAATTATGGTGGAGGGAAACATTCTAAGGTAAAGATAACTAATTTATATTTATTTGATGGTCTGAAAAGGGTACAAGCCAATCATGCTGAAGCAGGAGATATTGTGGCAGTATCAGGAGTAGAGGGAATAAACATAGGCGATACTATATGTGATGTAGAGCATCCTGAACCTCTACCTTTTGTAAAAATATCCCAGCCTACTATTTCCATGACTTTTTCAGTGAATACCAGTCCTTTTGCAGGTCAGGATGGGAAATATGTTACCTCCCGTAATTTAAGGGACAGGCTTTTTAAAGAAGTATATAGCGACGTAAGTCTTAAGGTAGAAGAAACTGATTCACCTGATGCTTATGTAGTATCAGGAAGAGGAGAACTCCATCTTTCCATCTTGATTGAAAACATGAGACGGGAAGGCTATGAGTTTCAAGTATCCAAGCCTACTGTAATATATAAAACTATAGATGGAAAGCTTTGCGAACCCATGGAAAAAGTATTCATTGATGTACCTGATGAATATATGGGTACAGTGATAGAGAAGCTGGGAAGAAGAAAAGGTGAGCTTGTAAGTATCAAGGAAAGTGGAGGAGGATGGGTTAAGTTAGAGTTTTCCATATCATCAAGAGGACTTTTTGGCTACCGATCAGAGTTTATGACAGATACCAGGGGAGAAGGAATATTGAATTCTATTTTTGATGGATATCAGCCCTATAAAGGAGATATCCCCTCTAGACAGCATGGTTCATTGGTTGCTTTCGAACAAGGGGAAGCTGTAACCTATGGACTGTATCATGCTCAAGAGAGAGGAACCCTATTTATTGAGCCAGGTACAGTGGTTTATGAGGGTATGGTAGTAGGTCAAAACCACCGTCAGGGTGATATTGAAGTAAATGTATGCAAGAAGAAGCATGCAACCAATATACGAGCTGCAGGATCAGATGAAGCTCTGCGTTTGACGCCACCACGGAAATTTTCCTTAGAGGAGGCCTTGGAGTTTATTGATGATGATGAATTGGTAGAGGTAACTCCGAAAAATATTCGTATACGTAAAAGAATCTTAAATACTTCTCAGAGAAAACGACAGCAAAAGAAAAATTAGCTATAATAACCTAATGGTTAGATTCAATAACTGTATTATCATAATGGCTATTGATAATTGGCTTAGTTTTCTTAGCCAATTAAGTTAATAAGCATACTTATCAATAGCCATTATTTTTATTAAAAATACTAAACTAGCATAATAGGCTAATTGAAGGTATAAAATCGAAAAATTAATAAATATTACTTGGTAAAGGAATTGGTAGTATGATATAATAATATTACCAATCAAATACAAAACAATATGGTGGGAGGCGGTCAACATGATACAAGCAGTGGTCGGCGGCAAGGGCACCGGCAAAACCAAAACTTTAGTAAATATGGCCAATAAAGCTTTGGAGGAAGCAAAGGGCGAGATTGTTTTTATTAGTGCTGAAAGACGAAGAATGCTTGAGTTAAACCATAGAATACGACTCATCAGGCTCAGAGAATTTGACATTAAGGACCTGGAGGTATTCTATGGTTTTTTAAATGGCATTATTGCACAGAACTATGATATCGAAAGAATTTATATTGATGGATTATTGGAGTTTTTGGATGAAGATATAACAAGTATTGGTGGCTTCTTATCAGATATAAACCGCATCTCTAAACAATTCAATATTAAATTTGTTATTTCTATGAATGGTGATCCTAGTAGCGTTCCTACCTTCTTAAAGGAATATATTGCCTAGTCCAAATAAAGAAGTATATGGGAAGCCGAGGGACCGCCAGACCCCTTGGCTTTTCCTTTGGCGGACGGTTACTTTCCAATAATTCTAGGAAAGTTTTTTTATGGCATTTTTTAGCTTGTATCAATGTTGACGTTGCTATTAGTGTAAGATATAATGACTGAAAGAAATGTAAAGTAATAAGTAGAATGGTGGAATGGTAAGATGGTTTATTTAAGTACAAGGGATAGTAGTTTACAAAAGTCTTCTATGGAAATTATCAAGCAAGGTATTTCAATAGAAGGTGGCTTGTTTGTGCCGGAATATATACCCAAGTTAAAAAAACAGGATATAGAAGATATGAGAAAAATGGATTATAGACAAAGAGCTTATAGGGTACTTTCCTTGTTTCTTACTGATTTTAGCCAAGAAGATTTAGAAAATATAATATCAGCTGCTTATAGAAATGATAATTTTGACTGTCCTGAGATAGCCCCTTTAGTCAAATTAGATAGTAACCTTTTTATTCAGGAGTTATGGCATGGTCCCACCTATGCCTTTAAGGATATGGCCCTTCAGATTCTGCCTCATTTAATGACCACTGCGGCAGTTAGGACGGGTGATGATAAGGAGATAGTTATCCTAGTTGCTACTTCAGGAGATACAGGGAAGGCAGCTTTGGAAGGATTTAAGGATGTAGATGGCACCCAGGTTGTAGTATTTTATCCCCATGGTGGAGTAAGCAATATTCAAAGACTGCAGATGGTGACTCAGGAAGGAAAGAATGTACATGTAGTAGCAATTGAAGGCAATTTTGATGATACCCAGACAGCGGTAAAAACCATCTTTACAGATAGAGAGTTTATCAGAAGTTTAGATAAGCATGGTAAGAAATTTTCTTCTGCCAACTCCATTAATTGGGGTAGGCTAGTTCCTCAAATAGTTTATTATGTATCGGCATATATTGATTTAATAAATAGCCAGGCCTTAGAAGACGGCGATGAATTCAATGTGGTGGTTCCCACAGGTAATTTTGGTAATATCCTAGCTGCTTATTATGCGAAGAATATAGGTGTTCCTATAGGCAAGCTTATCTGTGCTTCTAACAGCAACAATGTATTATCGGATTTTATTAACACTGGAGTATATAATATAAATAGAGAATTCTATAGAACTATTTCGCCTTCTATGGATATTCTAATATCTAGCAATTTGGAGAGATTGCTATACGAACTGTGTGGTAGGCAGGATGAACAAGTTAGAAAATGGATGCAGGATTTAAAGGAAATAGGGCAATATAAACTAGATGACCAAAGTTATAAAAAGTTGAAATCCCATTTATGGGGAGGGTATGCCAACGAAGAACAGACTCTGGCAGCTATTAGAGATACATACAACCAATATGATTATATTATGGATCCCCATACCGCAGTAGGAAAATGGGTGTATGATGAATATAAAGAGGCAACTGGTGATAATAGGAAGACATTACTTGTATCTACTGCTAGCCCCTTTAAGTTTCATGAAGACGTATTGCGGGCTATTCTAGGGCCAGAATCTATCAAAGATAAGGATGAGTTTGAAGGACTTGAAATATTGGAATCTATATCCGGGATGGAGATTCCATCAGGTTTAAAGGACTTAAAGAGCAAAACCATAGTACATAAGACTGTGGTTTCTAAGGATAAAATAAGCCATGCAGTCAAAAATATCTTAGGACTAGATGGAGGAAGACATGAAGATAGCGATAGCACAATATAATCCAAAGGTTGGAGATTTAAACGGTAATTTATCAAAAACTAAAGAGTATATAGAAAAAGCAAAGGAAAAAAAATGCGATCTGGTTGTTTTTCCAGAACTAAGCTTAACTGGATATCCCCCTAGGGATCTTTTGCTGAGGGATGACTTTTTGAAGGCTTGTGATAGGGCGTTGCAGGAGATAATTTCTTATACTCAAGGAATAGGAGTGATAGTAGGTACAGTTATAGATGACGGCAATGGATTTTTGCTTCATAATAGTGCCCTTTTAATTAGCGATGGAAGAATAATTGGCAGGGTAGATAAGAGCTTGCTTCCTAACTATGATGTATTTGAAGAAGCAAGATATTTTCAACCTTCAAAAGAGGTAAAATGTATTGAATTTAAGGGAATGAGATTGGGCATATCCATTTGTGAAGATATATGGAATGATGAAGATGTATTTGGGCATGAGAGATATTCTAGAAATATCTTAGATGAACTCTATGTCCATAATCCTGATATATTTATAAATCTATCAGCATCGCCTTATCATTATGGAAAGCATGAAATTCGAAAGGAAATGCTGGCTCATTACACCCAAAAGTATGGTATCCCCTTTGTGTATGTAAATCAGATAGGGGGTAATGATGAACTGGTATTTGATGGCTCCAGCATGATATACAATGCTGATGGACAGTTAATACTTCATGGCAAAACCTTTGAAGAGGACATGATTATATACGATACAGATAAATCCTATCCTAGTTTATCAGACTGGAAAGAGGACATATCATGGCTATATCATGGTCTGGTTTATGGAGTAAGGGATTATTTTCATAAGAATGGCTTTAGTAAGGCCCTCTTGGGATTAAGCGGAGGTGTAGATTCTGCATTAGTAGCCTGTATCGCAGCAGAGGCTTTAGGAAGGGAAAATGTGCTAGGAGTGATGATGCCCTCAAGATATACCTCTCAAGAGAGTAAAGATGATGCAAGGCAATTAGCAAAAAACTTGGGTATTGAATACAGGGAGATATCCATTGAAAACTTGTTTGATGAGTATTTAAGCATATTTAACCCCGAAGGAGACATTCATGGCGATTTGGCAGAAGAGAATATTCAGGCCCGCATTAGGGGTAATCTGCTAATGTTTATAGCTAATAGAGAGGGTAGAGTACTGTTGTGTCCAAGCAATAAGTCGGAAATAGCTGTAGGCTATTCTACCCTATATGGTGACTCCTGTGGTGGCATGGCTGTTATTGGCGATGTCCTAAAGACTGAGGTTTATCAGCTATGTAGATATGTTAATCGGGACAATGAGATAATACCCAATAATATAATAACCAAGGCACCAACTGCTGAGCTACGGGAAGGTCAAAAAGATGAAGACTCATTACCCCCCTATTCTATTCTTGATAAGGTGTTGAAAATGTATATAGAAGATAGAGTTTCACTAGAGGAGATTATAAATAAAGGATATGATCGGCAAACTGTTTATAGAATAATAAATATGATTGACAGGGCAGAGTACAAACGTAGGCAGATTCCCCCTATTATAAAGCTTAGCGATGGAGATTTTGGCATGGGTAGAAGGCATCCTATGGTTCATGGTTTTAGAGTGGATGTGTATAATTAATGAGAATGTTTATAGCTGGAGCGGAGATAGAGCTATTGCTATATGAATCACAATCTCTCAAAGAAAAGAGACAGATTCTTAATAGCCTTATTACAAGAATTCGCAACCAGTTTAATGTTGCTATAGCAGAGATTAATTATTTGGATACCTGGCAACGTACAGGATTAGGTCTTGCATGTGTTTCCAATTCCTCAACACATGCCCAAAAACAACTGGATAAGGTTCTCAATTATATTGAACAGGATGGACGTTTTGAGATTATAGATATTTATAGAGAAATATTCTAAATAATAGAACTATTACTGAATGCAAGAAATATACTAAAAAGATGGATTAAAAATGAAAAATGTGTGTATGTATAGTATAGGCAATGTCAAATTTTTGTTAATTGACCCAAGCGCACATGTATGTAGCCTAAAGGGGGGATTGATTATCAAAATTTATCGTGATAACAAGACAGTATACGTTAAACCAAAAGGAGCTATATCTTTTCTAACAATAAATGAGATTAAGAAGCAGGTTTATGATTTCATTAATGCAGATGATACTGTATTGGTAATGGATCTTTCAAAGGTGGATTTTATAGATAGCTCAGGAATAGGTTTATTGATTTCCTTTCTTAAGCATATGAAAAAGCGCGGAGGAAAAGTGGTTTTAGAATATCCTAAACTTGGAGTACAAAAGCTGTTAGAAATGACTAGAATAGACCAATTATTCGAAGTCAAGAAAAAGCCAGAACCCACAACTGGTAGCTGGCAAGAATTTTTGTGAAAAACAGACACCGAATATGCGTTGGCATATTCGGTGTTTTCTTTTTTTACAGTTGTAAATCTTTGATTATAGGCTATTATGAACAGATCTACCATAAAAAGTTAAATATTTAACAGGATGATAAATTGGCCAGGCTCATGTTTGCATTTATTTGCATAGTATGTAAGCGAATAACATTTATGTGGAGGGAGTAAACATGAGAGATGGATACGCATATAATCAACCTATCATCCCTTGGGATCAAAATTATCCTATAACTTCTTATATACCCCCATTTCCGCCAAATTCCAAGTTGGCACGGGCATATTTTATTTATCAAAGGTATACAAGAAGTTTTCCCCCAAAAGAAGCATTAGATAAAGGAACAATGTTTCCTGAATTATATAGTCCTTATCCTTACCATGACAGGAAAGGCATATAAAGGAGGATGAGATCTGTGAAAAATAATGAAAGAGCTCGCCTTTTAGATGAAATTCGTGCAATTGAATTTATGACTATAGAGCTAAATTTGTATTTGGATACACATCCCGATGATCAAAAAGCATTGAATGATTACAATTCCTATACCAAACAATTAATGGCCTTAAAGGATGAATACCAACGACGGTACGATCCCTTGAGTAATTTTGGTACCGCTGTCAGTGAATATCCTTGGGCTTGGATAAATGAGCCTTGGCCATGGGAATTAGATTAAAGGGAGGAATAATTACATGTGGATATATGAAAAAAAATTAGAGTATCCTGTGAGAATTAAAAACCCTAACCCCAAGATGGCAAAGCTGATAATAACCCAGTATGGTGGTCCTGATGGTGAGTTGGCAGCATCACTTAGATATCTTTCTCAACGTTATATCATGCCTATACCTGAAGCTAAAGGGTTATTAACAGATATTGGTACAGAAGAGTTAGCACATTTTGAAATAGTAGGAACTATGGTATATCAGCTAATGAAAGGTGCTAGTCCAGAAGAGATTAAAGCAGCAGGTGCAGCAGATTATTTTGTTGATCATGGCCGTGGAGTATATCCTCAATCAGCTGCGGGAAATCCATTTACAGCAGCATACATTCAATCAAAGGGAGATCCTGTAACCGATCTTTATGAAAACTTGGCAGCTGAACAAAAAGCCCGTTCAACATATGAGTATCTTATTCAGACAGCAGATGATCCTGATGTTATAGAACCATTAAAATTCCTTAGAGAACGTGAAGTTGTTCATTTTCAAAGATTCGGAGAAGCATTAATGAAAGTTCAAGAGTACTTAGAATCAAAGAAATATTTTTAGTCGATAGTTCATAAATTAAAGGGGCCTAAATAAGGCCTCTTAAAAATTTTGTATAAATAATCTCATCATGTTTTGAGACTTCATTGCCTGAGTCAAGTTATAGTTTCATAAAGAATAAGCCACGCTATGGAGGACAAAATGATATTTTGAGATAGTTGTATCTTGTAGTATAATGATAGAAAGTTAGCTCTTTATAGGAGGTGCAGCGTGGTACAAGGAAATATTGAAGGACTATCAAAAGCTCTCATTGAAGAATTGGAGTCCATATATGTAATGGAAGTACCTAAAGATGTTTTCTGTACTCCTGAATTGGTAGACATTCTTTGCAGGATAACAGCAAATATCAATAGAGAAATTTCTATATACATTGATCGTAAAGGTGATATTTTAGATGTATCGGTGGGGAATGTTGGTCAAGTATCCTTGCCATATATGAGAATGCGTAGGAGTGAGACAAGGCTTAATGGTATAAGATGTATTCATACTCACCCTGGCAGCAGTGGTAGATTATCTAGGGTGGACTTAAATTCTTTGATGAATATGAGAATGGATGCTATGGCCGCTATTGGAGTACAGAACGGGAGATATAACCAAGGATATGCAGCATTTATCAATCCTCCTGGAAGCCATGAGGAAATTACCATTGAAGGGCCTCTTTCCATAGAGGAGTTTTGTAGTAGTACCTTGATGGATCATATATATCAAAGGGACAAAGAAATTCAACATCAAAAAGTAGTAGAAGTAATAGAAGATGAACAAGAAAGAGCAATATTGGTGGGATTGGATAGTGATGGAGAAGGTGCCGCTTCCATAAATGAATTAGAACAATTAGCAAACACAGCTGGTGCTGTAGTTGTAGGTAAGGTGATACAAAGTAGAAGGGTGCCTGATTCATCCACTTACATAGGAAAAGGAAAAGCAGAAGAATTAGCTTTATTATGTAGGGCCAATAATGCAAATTTAGTAATCTTTGATGATGAATTAACTGCATCGCAGATTCGTAATTTGGAAAACATAATAGGGCTCAGGATTATCGATAGAACTGCCCTTATTCTCGATATTTTTGCTAGAAGGGCAATATCTAGAGAGGGTAAACTTCAAGTAGAATTAGCTCAGCTTAGATATAGGTTACCTAGACTTACAGGAATGGGTATAGCCCTATCCCGATTGGGTGGAGGAATAGGCACTAGAGGTCCTGGAGAGAAAAAACTAGAGACTGATCGTAGACATATTTACAGACGTATTAGAGAGATAGAAAAAGATCTAGAAAAAGTGAAAGATAGACGTCAGGCACTTAGAGAAAGAAGACAGAAAAATCGGATTCCAGTAGTAGCGCTGGTAGGATACACCAATGCAGGTAAAAGCAGCTTGATGAATGCCTTAATCGGTAGTAGTGTGTTAGTTGAAAACAAACTGTTTGCTACTTTGGATCCTGTATCCAGATCTATTGAGCTGCCTAATGGCCAACAGGCACTTCTAGTGGATACCGTAGGATTTATAAATAAGCTGCCCCATGATCTGGTGGAAGCTTTTAAGTCTACTTTGGAAGAGGCAACCTATGCGGATCTATTACTTCATGTAGTGGATTCAGCATCGCCAAATCTGATGGATCAGATAACCGTAGTAGAAGAATTATTAGATTCATTAGGTTGTAACCAGCCTATTATAACGGTTTACAATAAAATGGATTTATTAGATGAAAAACAGCAATTAATACTGCCTGTAAAAAAGCCTGTTGTCTATGTTTCAGCTACTAATAAAGTCAACTTAGATAAACTTGTTGAAGCTATAACAGAAAATCTGCCCATCAAAAGACGTAGAGTTGAACTGCTGATTCCTTACACCGAGGGACAGGCATTGTCACAAATTCATGATCAAGGCCAGGTGATAAAGGAAGAGTATAGAGAGGATGGTATTTTTATTTTTGCTGAGCTAGATCCTATAACATATGGAAAATTTGAGAGTTATAAAATAGCAGATCAAGTATAATTTTTGTTTTGATGCACAGGATAGTGGTATGAATTAAAAAACAAACTTAGGAGGAATGGTCTTGAAGGTATATGTTGATCAGGATTTATGTATAAGTTGTGGGCTGTGTATAAGTATTTGCGACGATGTATTTTCTTGGAATGATGACGACAAAGCCCAAGCCATCGATCAGGAGATTCCAGAGGAGCTTACAGATGAGGTAGAGGAGGCAGTAGAAAGCTGTCCTACTGAAGCAATTAAATACCAAGACTAACTGCTAAATAACCCGCCGATATAGATATTTGTCTTCGGCGGGTTATTCATAAATAAAAATTGTAATAATATAATTATTCTAGATAGAATAATTATATTATTACACATACCATCCATAAAATGTAAATACTTATATAACTTTATGCAATTATTTAAAAAAAATAGCCATGTTTTTTGTTAATAATAGCTATAGCCAGATTGTCCCTATAAAGATATAATTGTAGTATATTAGAAAGAACCCTTGATTTGCATCTTATGATGCCAAATAAAAAAATGGAGGGATATTAATGGCAAGTGTAACATTAAAGAATGTTTATAAAGTATATCCAGGAGGAGTAACAGCTGTAAGCGATTTTAATCTTGATATAGCTGATAAGGAATTTATTGTTCTAGTAGGACCTTCTGGATGCGGAAAATCTACTACATTGAGAATGGTTGCCGGGCTAGAGGAAATTACTGAAGGGGAACTTTATATTGGTGATAAACTAATGAACGATGTTGCCCCTAAGGATAGAGATATTGCAATGGTTTTCCAAAACTATGCGCTTTATCCTCACATGACAGTTTATGATAACATGGCTTTTGGATTGAAATTGAGAAAAACTCCTAAAGCAGAAATTGACCGTCGTGTAAAAGAAGCAGCAAGAATTTTGGATATCGAGCATCTGCTCAATAGAAAACCAAAAGCTCTATCAGGCGGACAAAGACAAAGGGTTGCTCTAGGTCGTGCTATTGTTCGTGAGCCTAAGGTTTTCTTGATGGACGAACCTTTGTCTAACCTAGATGCTAAGTTAAGGGTTCAGATGAGAACAGAAATTACCAAGCTTCATAATAGACTACAGACCACCTTTATCTACGTAACCCATGACCAGACTGAAGCCATGACTATGGGTACCAGAATCGTTGTTATGAAGGATGGATTTATACAACAAGTTGATACTCCTCAGAATCTATATGACTATCCCGTAAATCTCTTCGTTGCTGGATTTATTGGAAGTCCTCAAATGAACTTTATAGATGTAACCTTGGTTAAGGAAGACGATGCTGTATACGCAGTATTCGGAGAGAATAAAATCAGAATTCCTGAAGGAAAGGTTAAGAAATTAAAGGATCCTTCCTATATCGGTAAAGAAGTAATCATGGGTATCAGACCTGAGGATCTACATGACGAGGAAATCTTCCTACAAAGTGCAGCTGATAGTACAGTTAAGGCATATGTTGACGTTGTAGAGTTGATGGGTTCTGAAACCTATCTATATCTCAATGTTGCAGGTACCGACATGACAGCTAGAGTTGATCCTAGATCCACTGCTAGAGCAGGTGACACTATTAAGATTGCTTTAGATACCAATAGACTACACTTCTTCGACAAAGAGACCGAAGAGACTCTATTGGAAAGATAAATGACAAATTGTCTTAAAGATTATTAGTTTTTAGACAAAAAAAAAGGATTTTGTAAATAGGAGCAGAAATATTATTTTAAATAGTATTTCTGCTTCTTTTTTAATAGGACAAAATTCCCTCTTTATAAAGTGTCAAAAATTATGTATACTTATATTTGTATAAGGTTATATACGAAATAGACCCAGAAAGACATCTAGGAATAAAGAAATGGGTGAAAAAATGCAAATAGAAAAGCGCATGCAAAAGGTTTTAAATAAAATAGTAAACAGTATTCAGATTGATGCAGATATTATCAATTTTGATGGAACAATTGTTGCAAGTAGCGATACAACTCGAATCGGGAAACAAGATTCTTCTATTAAGACCAGAGGTGCCACTGAAAAAACTAATAAATTTACTTATGATGGACGAACCTATATGAAATTTAACACAAACTTTAATCGTGTATATTACTTATCTATGGTGGGAACTAACGAAATTGTCAGAAACTATTGTATATTGGTAATTTCCCTTATAGAGCTTTACCTTAAATCTGCTACACAGAGGATGGATAGAGAGGATACCATATGCGCTGCAATGTTGGGACAGATATCCGATTTAGAGTTTCAAGAAGCTGTAAGATCATATAACATTGATGCAATAACTCCAAGGTGTGTTTTTGTAATTAGGACCCAGGGTATGGAAGCTGCTGAAATTCATAAGGTAATGATAAATGTATTCCCTAAGAATATGGAAGACTTTCTTGTCCTTATAGACAGTCAAACAGTAGGATTGGTTAAAACGGTAATAGATGAAATGGACGAGTCAGACTTAATACAGTTGGGAGAAGCTATAGAAGACACCATATTAAGTGAAACTTCAGTGAAATCATATGTTGGTATAGGTCAAGTCAAAAATAATATCTATGGAATACGTGATTCCTATAAAGAGGCAATAAAAGCTATAGATGTAGGAAGAATATATGGATCTAACAGTAGAGTGTTTTATTATGATACCTTGTTATTAGAAAGATTTCTTAGTGAAGTTCCTATGAATATAAGTGAAAAATACTATAAACATATATTTCATGGAGAATTTAACAAAGTTTTAAATGACGAAATGATTGCAACTATTGAAAAATTTTTTGAAAACAATCTAAACTTAAGTGAAACTTCACGGCAACTATATATCCATAGAAATACTTTGGTTTATAGATTGGATAAGATTCAGAAGTCACTAGGGCTTGATCTAAGAAACTTCCATGATGCAGTAACATTCAAAATTATGATGATGCTAGAAAGACAGGATCGGGAGTGTTCAGATTGATAAAATTTAAGAGTGTTACAAAAATATATGAAAATGGCACAAAAGCTTTATCTAATATAAACCTTACTATTAACAGCGGAGAATTTGTTTTTCTAGTTGGAGCTAGTGGAGCTGGAAAAACTACTGCTATAAAATTATTATTAAGAGAAATTGAACCTACCCAGGGAGAGATTATTGTCAACGGCAGGGATATAACCAAGCTAAAAAAGAAAGAAATACCTTTCTATAGAAGGAATCTGGGTGTGGTTTTTCAAGATTTTAGATTATTACCTGACAAGACCGTGTATGAGAATGTAGCCTTTGCTATGGAAGTTGTAGAAGCAAGGGAAAGAGATATAAGAAGACAGGTTCCTAATGTCCTAGCCATGGTAGGCTTAGCATCTAAAGCTAACTCATATCCCCATCAGTTGTCTGGGGGAGAACAGCAAAGGGCAACTTTGGCTAGAGCTATAGTTAATAATCCGTCTATTTTAGTAGCTGACGAACCTACTGGCAACCTAGACCCAGAGACAGCAATGGATATAATGAGACTAATAAATATGATAAACCATAGAGGGACTACGGTTATAATGGCTACTCATGCCAGTGATATTGTCAATGCTATGAAAAAGAGAGTTATAACCTTTAGAAAGGGAGTAATAGTTAGGGACGTGGAGAAGGGTGGCTACATAGATGAAGCTCAGAACTTTTAAGTTTTTTTTTAAAGAAGCATTGCGCAATATCTTTCGTAATAGAGTAATGTCCATTGCATCCATTGTTGCTATAATGTCAGCCTTATTTATACTAGGTGTTGTATTAATATTAGCTTTTAATCTTGAACATATTGCTGGAGGCCTAGAATCAAAGATTGAAATAACTGTGTTTTTGGAAAAAGATGTTGGCAGTAATCAATCTAGATCGATTGTAAGCCAGATAGAGCAAATCCATGGTGTTTATGAGGTGGAATTTATCCCCAAAGAAAAAGGGTTAGCCCAATGGAAAAAGGAATTAGGAGAAAAAGGAGATCTTCTTGAAGGTTATGAAGGCAATAATAACCCATTGCCGGACAAGCTTATACTCAGAATTCAGAAACCCGAGTATGTTGATGGTATTATTTCCTCTGTTAATGAGATTCCTGAAGTAGACAAGGTAAACTATAGTCGGGAAGTAGTGGAATCTATTAGCAAAATAGTGAAAGCTACTAGACTGGTGGGACTGCTGCTAATGTTGATGCTAATAGTAATAGCCATGATAATTATAAATAACACTATTAGAATTAACGTTTATTCCAGACGTAGAGAAATAAGTATAATGAAGTATATAGGTGCTACGGATAGCTATATTCGTTGGCCTTATATTATAGAAGGTTTTACTTTGGGTGTTATTGCTGCTATACTGGCGGGGGCACTGGTCATAGGTGGGTATAATTTATTGCTCAATAGAGCAGGGCAAATGGTGGGAAATCATAGCTTCTTAAACTTATTTGAGCTTTTGCCTATAGAGAAAATGATATATGATATAGGTTTAGCTTTCTTGTTGGTAGGCTGCGGAGTTGGCATAATAGCCAGCATAATTTCTACAAGAAAATATCTTAAAGTATAGCTATTATAGTTACTTATGTATGTTTAAGAGGGGTGTTATTGTGAGGCGTTTAGTGGTTTGGATTTGTGTGATAGGAATTTTGCTTTCTTCAGCATCCGTGGTATTCGCTAATGAAATTGATAAGCACAAGCAAGAAGCGGAGTCGGTTAAACAGGATATAACCAAGACAAGGGAATTGTTGGATCAGGTTAAAGATGAACAAGCCACGGTAGCCCAGCAATTAGAGGCTATAGAAAAGGATATTAAGGCCAAAGAGGCTGAACTAGAACAAATAGAAAAAAAGCTTGAAGAAACCTTGGCTTCCCTCGAGGATACCAGAGTAGAGTTAAAAAAGGCGGAAGATGAAGCCCACCAATTTAAGGAACTGATGGCTGGTCGCCTCTGTGCCATGTATATGACAGAGAGTACATCCTATCTGGAGCTTTTATTTAGTGCTAAGAGTCTAAATGACTTTTTGGATCGTTTAGAGATGGTCAAGCTTATGATTACATATGACAACCAAGTTTTGGATAAGATGATGGAGCTGCAAAATGCTATAAAGGAAAAAGAAGCAGAATTAGCAGCACAGGAAGAGACCATCCGTCAAACCAAAGCTCAAATTATTGAACAAAAGAAAAAAATAGAAGATAGAAAGCAAGAAAGGCTTAAACTTATGGCACAGCTTAAGGAACAGGAGCAGCAGTATTTAGAGGATCTAGAAATCTTAGAACAGGCGTCTAAAGAAATTGAAAAAACCATTCAGAGACTCCTGCGCGAGCAAGAATTAAAGAG
>Ga0209537_1003108_pt1 | contig 15597 bp, 11 predicted proteins | sample BioPla4DNA1_FD_187698 | JGI IMG/M metagenome (GOLD analysis project Ga0209537, IMG submission 187698) | Biogas fermentation microbial communities from Germany - Plant 4 DNA1 (SPAdes) (version 2) | ecosystem: Engineered > Bioreactor > Anaerobic > Digestate | place: Bielefeld, North... | reverse complement strand
GACTGGAACCAAGGCGGCTGGGATTGGAACCAGGGCGGCAATGACTGGAACCAAGGCGGCTGGGATTGGAACCAGGGAGGCAATGACTGGAACCAAGGTGGCTGGGATTGGAACCAGGGCGGCAATGATTGGAACCAAGGCGGCTGGGATTGGAACCAAGGAGGCAATGACTGGAACCAAGGTGGCTGGGATTGGAACCAGGGAGGCAATGACTGGAATCAAGGCGGCTGGGACTGGAACCAAGGCGGCTGGGATTGGAACCAGGGAGGCAATGACTGGAACCAAGGTGGCTGGGATTGGAACCAGGGAGGCAATGACTGGAATCAAGGCGGCTGGGACTGGAACCAAGGCGGCTGGGATTGGAACCAAGGCTGGGGCTGGTAAATCTGAATTTAAAAGCTAATAGCCTGGAAATATAAAAAATACTACCCGGGAATAAACTTTCATTTCCTGGGTAGTATGTTCTACTGTGGTTTATAGATCTCAGATATAGACTTTAGAGTCTCAGATATAATTTTATATCTATAATTTTAAATTTACAAAATTACCATCCCAAAGCTTCAATCATTTTTTCTGCATATCTTTTACCTAAAATGACCTGTGAATCTCGGCTAAAATGAAGATTCCAGGTTGTATCAGAAGGATCTACAACCAGTCCGTTTGCAGATACCACATAACAATTGCTAATTATTGAAGGCAATTGATTTACTAAAGTGTTGTGACCGGCACAGTTTCCACTGTAGAGTAATTCACCTGCTATAAATGGTACACCTCCTATTCCTAAATCTTTTCTAAGGTCTTCTACCAAAGTCTTAACTTTGTGAGGCCAGCTAGGATCCCCATTATTTGACTCACCTTGATGGAATATAATACCTTTTATTACTCCACCACTTTGCTGTGCAATTCTTGCACGGTGAATAATCCAATCATACTTGCTGCCACCGGATTTCATGAAAGTTTCAATTCTTTCGCCACTAATAGCACATGGCACAAGACCAATGGTACCACCGTCTGGAACGTGCTCTATCATGGTTTTACCAAAATAGTCTCCAGGACCTAATGCATTGTTCCAGCTGTCATGCAGAGGCGGGCATGCTACATCCCATTCATCTTTCCTGCGCCCGGTGGCAGGATTATCGTCAAATCCTAGTACCAGCACACGCTCGTCTTTTACTTTGTCTTCAGGCAGGGCTTTCGGGTATCCAGCCATATTAGACTGACCTAGCAAAAGAAAAACGTGAAACTCAGGCTCAGGTGTAGCAGTAGGCGTTGGCTCTGGTTTGGAATTTTCAACAGGAAATTCAGAAATAATTTCAAGTATATATCTGTTTAATAAGCTATAATCATTTGAATTCACGTATCCATCACCGTTAAGATCAATAATTGATTCATCACTTACTCTTGAGACATCTAAAATATGTCTCATCATTAAAGTAGCATCTGAAGAGTTGATAACTCCGTCATAATTTGCGTCCCCATATAAGGGTGATGCAGTTGCAGGTATAGATGCTAATGGTGTAAAAAAAACAGCTGTCAATATAAATGTCAGTACCAATAAGAAGCCTTTAAAACCAAATGCTTTCACATGCAAATCCTCCTTTCAAAATATAATAATAAATAATATTATAAAAAACTGTACAAACAAACATAGTAAAGTTTTGTAGTATGCAATTTTTTATAGCCGGTATTTAAGTGTAGTGTATTGTTATTTAAATTATAGTAAGAAAAAACTTTAAAATTATATTATATGGGCGAAAAATATAGTTATAATTTTATGTCTGCCTATAACCCATTATGGGCTTGTTGGAAACATAAAGCAAGTCAAATTACTACTTTATTATATCAAAATCTTGCACTTTTCCTACTTGTTTTTTACAGCATTTAATTAGTCATTTATAACGAATATACGTCTATTTACATAACATAGTATTTCAAAAAATTACTTAAAAATGAAATAAAGTTTGACAAAATACTATTTTAATCATACAATATTTTCATGTGCAAAAAACATTAGTTAGTATAAATGCTGGTTAATGCAAATGAACTAATAAATTATTAATGATTATTAAATAAATATCAACCAATTGAAAATTTATTGCGAATTAATAATATGAATAATAATATGAGAAAATAAACAGAAAATTAAATAAATAGATAAATATATTTAAAATGTAAAATGTGTTAATAGTTAAAATTAAATATATAAAAATTTTTTTTAAGGAGGAATTCTATGGTGAAAAAGCTATTACCAAGTTTGACGGTGTTTGCCTTGTATGTTGCTTTCATTCTTGGAAGCACGACTTTGGCAGACAAGCTGGAAACAGGAAACCATGAGTTAAAAAGCAGCAATGATGTGGCAGAGGACAAAGAAACAGTTGAGAAAATTGCAGAAAGTGTAATAGAGGAAATTGCAGAAAATAACGTAGTGAATGAGAGTACAGAGCTTAGTTTGTTAGTGTTGGATTCAAATGTAAGGGTTTTTTGTTTTTCCAGTACAAAAGAAAACAGCTTAGAAATTATTGAACTTTGTCCTACTCCCTCAGGAAAGTATGAAATAAGGGTTAAAGATGCTAAAGTAATGAATAACACTAAAAAATAGAATTTTAAAGGTGGAGGAATTATAAAAACCTCCACCTTAAACTTTTTTAAAATTTTATATTTTATATAATTATTATTAACAGTGTTTTTTTTCAGTGGTTTCTAATGCTTTTTTGTTTTTTTGCACCGTGCCGTATGGATGTTCAGGGGGCGCATATATAGAGTATAGTTTTAAAGGTTTTTTGCCTGTGTTAATTAAATTGTGCCACTTGCCGGCAGGTATGAGGATGACGTAGCCGTCACTAACTTTTTTTTGAAAATCCAGTTTGTCTTTGCAGTCTCCCATTTTAACAATTCCTTCACCTTCTTCGATGCGTATAAATTGATCATGGTCAGTGTGAACTTCTAATCCAATGTCGTCACCGGCATTAATACTCATTAAAGTTAGCTGCAGGTATTTTCCTGTCCAAAGGGCTGTGCGGAAATTCTTGTTTTGGTTGGCAGCCTTTTCAATATTGACCACAAAGGGATTGGAACCATAATCTTTTAACTCAATATAGTAATTATATTCTCCTTTGTAGTGTGAGAAAGAATAATTATGGGAGAGCTGGTTCCAAAAGTCCGGATTGTACATCATCATATTAGGCATGTAGGTGTAGGGACACAAATTATAAGGATTATACATTTGAAAACTCTGAGTGCATGGGTATGAAAAAAAATTATGCATATCCTTCATTCCTTTCATAAATTATCAATATTATTGTATGTTTTATGTAAGATTCATGTTCCACTGCCTTTTTTATAATATTGGCACTTTTTATTACATTGCCACTACAAAAAAAATAGACTATACTAAAACAATAGTAATATTATCTTAGGATACTTAGTGTTGACATATTCAAAGAAAATACAATAGAAAATGTAAATTAATAAAAACGGAGGATAAGTATGAGTATGAGAAAAATTATACTTTTAACAATAATAGTATCCCTTGTATTTACATCAACCTTGCCGGCTTATTCAGCAATTATGGTTAATCCCTTTTTTGCCATTAGCAGCAATTTAGAATACCAGGAGATAAAGGAAAACTTAAAAGACGGTCATCACATGTATTTCCAATGGGGGAGGCTTGCCAGAAATAACGAAGGTATAATCCAGTTTACAGATAAAATGTATTTTGGCATAAGCCCGTATGATAATAGGACTGAATATGGATTTCCAACTAAAATATCAGCCGGGGGACATTTTGAATACATAGTCCAGCCGGGGGATTCTCTTTTTTCAATATCAAGAAAGTTTGAAATTCCGCATTTTCTTATAGCAGAGTACAATGAATTGGAAGATTCCAATTTAATTAGTGCAGGTTCTTCTTTAAAAATTCCTAAAACAGAACCTGATTTAAGCAGCAAACATCATTATAAAGAGGCTTTTCCCAATGGAAAGGCACTGCTTTCAATTTATTTTGATGCCGAACAATATAAGGACAACAAAAATGCTGCAATTGAATTTTTAAATATGGACAATCATTCCTGGGACAAGTACATAATACAGCCAATAATTGATACAGTTAATAATTATCAGTTTGACGGGGTGGTTTTGGATTTTGAAGCCTTCAGGGATTCTTTTAACACCGGCTACTACAGCACTTCCCAAAGAACCGGTTTAAAAGAAAAATATAACAGTTTTATAAAAAGGTTAAAAGATGCCCTTAAGGATAAGCTGCTCATCGTAATTGTTCACCCCACTAATGTGGGTGGTTATTTTGACGGGTATGATATAGCCCAAATAGAGAAGATTTCTGATTATATTATTCTCATGGCATATGATTATCAATATGTCCAAAAATATACCGACAGTGAAAATGTACCTGCAGGACTTCATGGAAAAGTAAAGACAATAGAATCTTCATACAACAACCAGCCTTATGTACAGCCTTTTTGGAAAGTGGAAGAGGCGGTGGTAAAGCTTTTGGAAATAGTTGAAAATCCCCAAAATGTTCTTTTAGGAGTTAGTATAGTGGGAATGGAATGGGTTAAGTATAAAAGAAATGTGGGGGGAAAGGATTATTTCTATTATGAGCTTAACAGGCCGGAATTAAGTTCTATTGAAATGGCAGGTTCTAAAGAGGAATTCTTAGATGAGCCTGTAATATATAGAAAAATTGTACCTTCCAATAAAATATCTGATGAAAAAAGAAAAGAACTTATTAAAGATAACGGGGATGTGCTTGTTGAAATAGAGTATCATTTTGAGACTCCCGAGAGCCTTTATTTGAAATATTATAACATTGTAAAAAACTACAATCTTTCAGGTCTAACTGTCTGGAGACTGGGAAAGGGAAGCAGCAGGGTGTGGGAAGGTCTTTTGAAAATGTTTCCTCTTGATGAAGAATCCGATAATGAGAATAAGAATGAAAATGTTATTGATGAAAATAATGATAAAAACAATGAAGATAATGAGAATGACGACAAAAACGGTATTGAAATAATTTTAAAGATTGGTCAAAAATACATGACTGTTAATGGAGAAGTAAAAGAAATAGATCCGGGAAGGGACACAACACCTGTAATTATTAATGACAGGACTTTAGTGCCTATAAGGGCAATTATTGAATCCGTTGGCGGAGAGATTTTCTGGGATGGTGAGAAGAAAAAAGTAACCGTTGAATATAAAGACATTGAAATAGAAATGGTTATTGACTCTAAAGAAATGCTGGTAAATCAAAAAACCTTTATCAACGATGTTGCCCCTCAGATTATAAATGGAAGAACCTATATGCCATTGAGATTTTTGCTTGAAAACTTAGGGTTTAATGTAGAGTGGGACGGGGCAGAGAGGACAGTCAATATTTTCATTGATTGAGATATTAAAATATATTACAATTAAAATATATAACATTAAGTAAAGAGAATTTTTGAAAGGATGGGGGAAAAATGTACAAAAAAAGGGTAGGTGCTTGGATTGTAAGTTTAGCTGTCATGTTAGCTGCAGTTATTTCCGGAGGGGGGATAAGCAGCGCTTCGGCACAATATGACTATGCAAGGGCACTTCAGTATTCTATGTTTTTCTATGATGCAAATATGTGTGGCACAGAGGTTTCAAATAATAGTCTATTAAGTTGGAGAGATAACTGTCATACTTACGATGCAAAACTTCCTTTAGATTCAACAAACACTAACATGTCAAGTGGTTTTATCAGCAGATACAGAAGCATATTAGACCCTGACGGGGATGGGACGGTTGACGTTGCCGGAGGGTTTCATGATGCCGGTGACCATGTGAAATTCGGAATGCCTCAGGTGTACAGTGCAGCTACACTGGGGTGGGGATTTTATGAATTTAGGGAGCAGTTTGAAGAGTTGGGACAAGATACTCACATGAAGAGAATTTTAAGGTATTTTAATGACTATTTTATGAAAGTTACATTCAGGGATTCTTCAGGCAAGGTAATTGCTCACTGCTATCAGGTTGGAGACGGGGATATAGACCATAACTACTGGAATGCACCTGAAGATGATACCATGTTTAGAAAAGGATGGTTTGCTACTGAAGAGCGGCCTTCCACAGACTGTATTTCAGGAGCGGCGGCTTCCCTTGCAATAAACTATATGAACTTTAAAGATGAAGATCCTCAATATGCTCAAAAGAGCCTTGATTATGCAAAAGCCCTATTTGACTTTGCTTACTCAAACAGAAAAGAAGTTAACAAAGATGGACCTGGAATGTACTATGATTCAACTGACTGGAAAGATGATTACTGCTGGGCTGCAGCTTGGCTTTACTTAGCAACTCAGGATGATTTTTACTTGGACGAAGCTTTTAAATATAATGACTATTATGCACCACCATGGTGGACACATTGCTGGAATAATGTGTGGGTTGGAACAGCTTGTATTTTAGCTGAAATAAACGACAAGTACGACAAAAACAGCAATAAGTTTGAAGACAGGTTTAAACAGCTTTCAGGCATGAACCAGTGGACTGAAGTAGATTTTTGGAGCCAGGTAAAATTATTGGGTGATAATTGGATGAGCGGGCAGGTTGCTAAAACCACGCCGGCAGGATATGCATTTTTAGACCGCTGGGGTTCTGCAAGGTACAATACAGCTACACAGCTTGCAGTTTTGGTATATGACAAACACACCAACGGTGACAGGCCGTCTAAATACAGTGAATGGGCAAGAGGACAGATGGACTACCTACTAGGTAAAAACCCTCTAAATCGTTCTTACATAGTGGGATACAGCAGTAATTCAGTAAAATTCCCTCACCACAGGGCAGCATCAGGTACAACCCATGCAGAAGACCCTTCACCGCACAAACATATACTGTACGGTGCGCTGGTTGGTGGTCCAGATCAAAGTGACAACCATGTAGACGTTACAAGTGATTATATTTATAATGAAGTTGCAATAGACTACAATGCTGCACTGGTTGGTGCATGTGCTGGGCTTTACAGATATTTTGGGAATTCATCCATGAGTGTTACACCAAATTTCCCGCCTGACGGAAGGGATTTAGGCGATGATAATGGCGGTGGCAATACTCCGGTGATTTTATACGGGGATTTAAATGGCGATGGAGTAGTTAACACAATAGATATAAGTTTATTGGGAAGATACATACTTGAAATAATTGATGGTTTCAGTGTTCCACTTGAAGCAGCAGATGTAAACGGGGATGGCGATATAAATACCCAGGATCACACACTTATGACAAGATATTTAATGGAATTGATAACAGAATTTCCGGTAGAAAGAAACAGATAAATACCGGGTGCACACTACATGAAATCAGGTACATACTGAATCTGGTATATACAGGATGAAATGTTGAAGTTAAAAATATCCCGCTGTAAAATAGCGGGATATTTTTTAGGTAATTTTGTAAAAAAATTTTGAAAAGTTAGTTTTAATTTGATATAATAATAAAAGAGATTTTATATAATCAATATTTTTAGTTTTCGTCGCCGTTTTCTATCCTAATCCGTTTCAATACATTCATGTTTTCAATGCAATTACTCATTTAGTAATCTCATAGCATAAATAATATCATAGCAAATGAATTCAACTTGCTATTTTGGTATTGTTGTGTGAAAAATACGGTATTTTACATAAACTTACTGTACTTTTCACACAATTACTGAAAGGCAAGTAAAAAATAGAATTAAATTTAAGGAGGAATAAAATTGGTGAAACAACTAAAGAAGACAGGTACATTTTTATTGGTACTTGCAATGTTATTCACATCGTTTGCGGTATTAACCGGAAATGGTCTTACTGAGGTAAAAGCCTCATCATCCAAATTTCCCTACAACGCAACTTATAAATACGGGTTCAGCTCTCTTGCTGATGACCAGGCGGCGGCTAATGCAATGCTTTTAGCAGAGTGGGAAGACTGGAAAGCTACTTACGTAACATCTAGCGGTGCAGGAGGATTTAGAAGGGTACAAAGAGATGCAGGTTCAAATTTTGATACCGTATCAGAGGGTATGGGATATGGTATGATACTGGCTGTATATTTTGACGATCAAGCACTTTTTGATGATTTTTACAGCTACGTTAAATTATATCATAACGGAAATGGTCTTATGGGATGGCAAATTGACAGAAATGGAAACATAGTAGGACCCGGTGGAAAAGATTGTGCTACAGACGCAGATGAAGATATAGCCCTTGCATTGGTATTTGCCAGCAAGAAGTGGGGCTCCGGCAAATTTAACTATGGTGAAGAAGCAAAAAGGTTAATAAATAATTTATACAATTACTGTGTGGAACGTGGTACAAACGTATTAAAACCAGGAGATACATGGGGCGGTTCACAAGTAACCAATCCTTCTTATTTTGCACCTGCATGGTACAAAATATTTGCGCAGTTTACAGGAGATAACAGATGGAATAGCGTTGCAGACAAATGTTATGAAATAGTTGACAGCATCAACAGGCTAAACGGCGGTACAGGTCTTGTACCAGACTGGTGTACGGCACAGGGTACCCAGGCAAGTGGTATGGGATACAACTATACTTATGATGCAGCACGTTATCCTTGGAGAACTGCTATTGACTACTCATGGTTTGGGGATTCCAGGGCAAAGAAAAATTGTGACTTAATAGCTAATTTCTTTAAAAGACAAGGCGGTGCATCTGCTATAGTGGATGGATATACTATACAGGGTTCAAGAACAGGTCAATACCATAATGCTACTTTTATAGGTCCTATAGCCTCAGCAACAATGACCGGTTCAGATCTAAATTTTGCAAAAGAACTTTATAATGAAACAATAAATGTAAAAGACGGTGGGGATTATCACTACTATGGAAACTCATTAAGACTTATGACTTTATTATATTTAACCGGTAACTTCCCTAATCTTTTAGAAGATACCGGCGGATCAGGTCCATCAACGCCATATCCTACAACGACCCCTACATCATCACCAAAGCCAACGCCATCAACTCCTCCGACACAGGATGGGGAACTTCTCATTGACGATTTTGAAGGAGCTTTCACATGGATAACTTATGACGGGGAAGGCGCATCAGTTAGTGCAGCAAAAGGAGTAAGAGACGGCGGTGGAAGTGCAATGGATGTAAGCTACAGTGGTTCAGCTTCTGGATACTGGGGAGTATTAAAAGTTATGGTGGGTACCGATATATCAAAGGCAACAGGAATTTCCTTTGATATCAAAGGTACAGGCAATCAAATAAGACTTATGTTGGTAGAGGAAGGTTCAATTGCAGGTGAAGACGGGGAACAATGGGAATACGTAATAAGTCCTAGAAACAGCTGGACTACTCTTGAAATACCTATGAGCCAGTTTTCACCAAGATCAGACTGGCAGCCGCCGGGAGCAGACGGCAACAAGAGATTGGATTTAAATAAAATAATATCCATACATTTTGCAGGAATGAATGCAAATTCAGGTTCATTTATGGTGGACAATGTAAAAATTACCGGTCTTCCATCAACACAGCCAACACCGACACAATCACCTAAGCCGACACCACCAGGGTCATATGGTGATATTAACGGGGACGGCATAATCAATTCCTCAGACTATGCACTTTTGACCAGACATATATTAGAAATACCTGTGCAAAATGCAAATCTTAACAATGCAGATTTAAATGGGGACGGAGTGGTAGATTCCCTTGATGCTACAATTTTAAGCAGATACCTTCTTGAAGTTATAGACAGATTCCCGGTTCAAAGATAAATTAAAAAGTTAATGTTAAAAAAGGAAAAGGGGCTTACAGCCCCTTTTTTAAGGCTTTTAAAAGCCTGTCTGCTATTTTAATTGTAATAAGGTATGTTTTAATATAAATAAAGTTGGTATAATTAAATTGGAAATATAATTTTTGTCTTTACTTCAGATAAAGTAAAAGGGGCTGAATACAATTATGGAAGCTTTACTTTATAGTTTTTTTGCCGGTACTTCAACGGTTTTAGGAGTTGTAGCATTATTTATAATAAAAAAACCAGGCAATAAACTTCTGTCTACACTTTTGGGTTTTGCCGGCGGTATTATGATGGCAATTTCCCTTTTTGAACTAATACCTGAGGCGATAGCTTTAGGTTCAATGACAAGTGCAGTTGTGGGAGTTGTACTTGGGGCGGCTATGATGCTGCTATTAGACACCATTGTTCCCCATTCCCACATGTCCGGTAAAGAAGACGTATCGGTGGAAAATCCAGAGAAATTCAAAGAACTGGAAAACTCAATGAAAAGAATGGGATATCTAATTTTATTTGGAATAGCCCTTCACAATATACCGGAGGGGCTTGCAATCGGGGCAGGCTTAGAAGCAAGTGCAAAATTAGGACTTTCCATTGCAATTGCAATTGCCCTTCATAATATACCGGAAGGTTTGGCTATAGCAGGACCTTTAAAGGCAGGAGGGGTTCCCATTGGCAAGATATTTTTATTTGTGCTTATTGCAGGTCTAATGACTCCTGTGGGAACTGCAATTGGAATGGCATTTTTGGCAATATCCCCTGTTTTTATAAGTGGTTCTTTAGCATTTGCAGCAGGAGCCATGATTTATATTGTCAATGACGAGCTTGTACCGCAGGCAAATGATATGCACAATCACCTTGCAAATGTGGGGTTGATATTGGGAATTTTAGTTGGGCTTGCAATTTTTTAATTTAAATAATAAACCCCGAATAATAGCCCTAAAGGCAGAAATGATGAAATCCAAGCCTTTAGGGCTTTATAAAAAACATTACTGCAGCAGTAGTTTTTCTAAAAGAAGAGGTTCAATATATTTCCCGTCTTTATACACTCTCATATTTCCACCTGATATTTCATCAATTAATACAATTTCACCATTTACTTTTCCAAACTCCAGTTTTATATCATACAATTCTAAATTCTTTTTGGCCAATTCTTCTTTAACTATATTAGAAATTTTAACAGTTAAATCCTTTAACTTTGCATATTCTTCCCTGGTTACTATATTGAGCATATGGAGGGCATCTTCGCTTATTGGTGGATCTCCCCTTTGGTCATCTTTGAGGGTTACCTCTACAAATGCATCTAAATCCTGTCCTTCCTTTGCATACATTCCATAACGGCGCAAAAAACTTCCTACAGCCTTGTAGCGGCAGATAACTTCTAACCCGTTTCCAAACATAGCTGCAGGTTTTACAGTCATTGTAGCCTCTTCAATATTTGCGTCAATAAAGTGGGTAGGTATGTTTTTTTCCTCTAATATTTCAAAAAACATTTTTGTCAGCTTAAGGCTGGATTTACCAGCACCATCTATAGTCAGTCCAACGGTGTTGGCACCTGGATCAAATTTTCCATCCGTTCCTGTCATATCATCTTTGAATTTTAAAATATAATTTCCGTCTTCCAATTGGTAAACGTCTTTTGTTTTGCCCTTATAAAGTAATTTCATTTCTTCACCTTCTTTTAAAAATAATAGGATATTCAAAAACAATAATAAATATTATTAAAAATAATAGTATAATACATAAAAATAGTATACAATAATATGGTACCACTAGCAATAAAAAATTAAGTTTTACATATACATTAATTGGTGTTTTATTTACAGCAGCCCCTTAGGTGTGGTATTATATTTATTATTACAGACATGATATTTATTTTAATTGTATCAGATGGACTATGCCAGAAAATTATATTAGAAAATTAAAAGATTACAAAAAATTATAAAAAATAATATTAAAAGATGATTATTATAGATGGAGGAATTAGAAATGCTTAAGATAACAAGCAAGGAAATAAGAGAAATTTTCCTGAATTTTTTTGTAAATAAAAAACACTTAAAAATACCGTGTTCCTCAATAATACCAACCAACGACCCGACATTATTGTTCATAAATTCAGGGATGGCTCCTTTGAAAAAATATTTTACCGGGGAAGCCCAGCCACCAAATTCAGATTTGTGCAATATCCAGCCGTGTATCAGGACAATTGATATTGAAGAAGTAGGGGACAGGCATCATTTGACTAGCTTTGAAATGCTGGGCAGCTGGTCTATAAACAACTATTTTAAAGAAAAAGCTATTGCTTTGGCCTTTGAGCTTTTGGTGGAAGGATTTAAAATTCCTAAAGAAAAGCTATACGTCACAGTTTTTGAAGGATGTGAAAAATTAAATCTTTCCCCTGATTATGAGTCTGCTAGAGCTTGGGAAAAGCTTGGTATTCCTAAAAGCCACATAGTATTTCAACCATTTGAAGATAATTTTTGGGGACCGGCTGGTGAAACAGGACCATGCGGACCTTGTACAGAAGTTTTTTATGATACCGGTGATGAGCATGGGGAAGCGTATGTTGAAGGGGGCTATTTTGACACTAAAAACAGATATATTGAGATTTGGAATGCAGGGGTTTTTATGCAGTTTAATAAAAACTTAGACGGTACTTACACCCCGCTGAAATTTAAAAGTGTGGATACAGGAGCAGGCCTTGAAAGGCTGACAATGGTTTTAAACGGACTTGATTCTGTTTATGAAACAGATTTATTAAAACCTATTATGGATGAAATTGCCCTGCAGTCAAAAGGCAATTTAAGCCAGAAAGCTATGCGGATTATAGCTGACCATTTAAGGACAACTTCATTTATTCTTTCTGAAGGTATAAAGCCTTCCAATGACGGAAGAGGATACATACCAAGACGCCTTATCAGAAAATGTGCTGCACTGACATTAAAGGCCAAGGTGGAGGAATTCGATTTTGTTTCTGTTTTAGAAAAGGTAATTGGACAGTACAGTGATTTTTATACACATTTTAAACAAAATAAAGAAGATATAATAAACACATTTGAAAATGAAAGAACACATTTCCAGCAAGTGTTAAAAGACGGTTTTAAAAGACTGGAAAAAATAACTGGCAAGGAAAGCTTTGAAATTAGTGGAAAGGATGCTTTTATACTGGTGTCCACATATGGAATACCAATAGAACTGATACAAGAGTATGCTGAAGAAAAAGGTGGAAATGTAAATATAGATGAGTATAAAGAAGAATTTAAAAAGCATCAGGAGATTTCAAAAAGCCCTTCATCAGGCGGTGGAAAAGAAGGGGGAGGAATAGACTTGAAAGAATTGGAAGGTGTTCTGAAGGATATTCCACAAACACAGTTTAAAGGTTATGAAGTATATGAGTGTGAAGGGACTGTGCTTAGAATAATTAAAAATGGTGAAAAGACAGACAGTGTCAAATCCGGGGACAAGGCACTGATAATAACTGACCGGACTCCTTTTTATGCAGAAAGCGGCGGGCAAGTCCCGGACATTGGCGAGTTTATAACTCCTGATGGAAAAGCAGATGTTTTGGATGTACAAAAAGATGATAACGGTGTTTTCGTACATTTAGTTGTTGTAAAAGAGGGAATTTTAAAAGTAAATTCAACTGTAGAAATGAAAATAGACAAGGAGAGAAGATTAAAAATACAGGCAAACCACTCTAGTGTACATCTTCTCCAGAGTGCTTTGAGAAAACTTTTAGGTAATACTATAAGTCAGACTGGATCTTTAGTTGAAGAAGACAGGCTAAGATTTGATTTTCAGTATGATGACAGGATGACAGAAGAAGAAATTGAACAGGTTGAGAAGCAGGTTAATAAATATATACAAATGAACATTCCTCTTACAACTGAAATTACAACATTGAACGATGCTATTCAAAAAGGTGTTTTGGCATTTTTTGGTGACAAATACGGGGACAGTGTAAGGGTTGTACAGTTTGGGGAAATATCAAAGGAACTTTGCGGAGGTACCCACACCAGTGCAACCGGTAACATCGGATGTTTTAAAATTCTCTCAGAAGGCAGTGTTGGAAGGGGAATCAGGAGAATTACGGCTGTTACAGGTAATACAGCAATAGAATATACACAAAACCAAATAAAAATATTAAAAGAAGTTGCATCAAAGCTAAGGGTTTCACCAGAGAATGTTGCATCAAAGCTTGATACTTTGCTAAAAGCACCTAAGAAGAAAGATACTATAGAATTTAAACCATTAGACAAGTCAGATATACAAGAGAACACAAAGACATCCGGAAGTGGGCAGAAATATTTTGTAAAGATATTTGACGGGTTTTCAGATGAAATCCGGGATGAGGCAATAAGAATTTCAGAAATTATAAAGGGAATAGTGTGCTTTATATGTAAAGTAGAAGATAAATTAAGGGTTATTGTAGCAGTGGACAAACCTCTTTCAAAAAAATACAACGCCAACCTGGTAATTAAAAATGCTTTAAAACATATTGACGGAAAAGGTGGAGGTAAGCCGCATCTGGCACTGGGTGGTGGTGTCTACACTGAAAACTATAAAAATATTATAGAAGAATTTGATAAAATTATCGACAGCATATAAAATTAAAAAAGAGGCAAAAGCCAGATAGCTTTGCCTCTTTTTTTAATTAAAACATTACTTTTTTAACATAAATATTACTCTGTCTCCAAAGGAACAATTATGCCTTTGTTTATGTATTCTATATAGTTATCCCTGACTTCAAACACATGACGTAATTCATTGTCTGGAGAATCGACTATTACAAATGTATATCTTCTATACCCGTCAACTTCCTTTATATGTACTGTAGATGGCTGGTAGATTAGAACCAAGCTTAAAGTGTTTATTCTTGTAATTCCGGGAAGTTCCTTATAGATATTGACAAGCTTTTGATTGCTTAAAACATCATTAAAAATCAGCGTAACATTTTTATTATAGATTTTAATTAACTGTACACCGTATATTTTGTTTAAGTCATCCCATTCATTATATTCCCCGGCTATAACTTTCTCTAATGTTTCTTCATTAAAGTTTATTAGAAGATTAGCATTATAGTATTTATTATAATTAAAATGATAAGTTTCTTTAAGTTGAGGTATATCAGCTCCAAAAATTTCTCTTATGGCAGAAAGCTCCCCAGAAATTTTCTCAACTAAATCCTCAGGTGGAAAAATTTCATCAGTTAAATACAGTGCTAAATGTTTTGCTTCTGCTTCTTCAATTGAAAAGTCGTCAACAGAACGGCCTAAGCAATCAACAAAGAATTCAGGGATGTAATAAGAATTAACAGTCTGGTCTAATAAACTAAAATCCATTTCATCAATAATTTCATCTTTATTAATATCTGCAATTAGTTTTGTAAGGGGTAAAAGGTCATCTAAGCTTCTTGAAAGTATGTCTTTTAAAATTTGCACATCTTCATTTGAGTATTCTTTATCACATGTAAAATCTCCAATGTTGTACCCAACATAATTTTCATTGGAAGGTAATTTATCAATAAGTTCTAATACATATCTTTGTAGTAATACAAGGTCTACTGAAGTAAATATTTCATCATTGTTTAATGTAGATTTTCATTTTAATTTAGGTAAATCTACCCTTATTTTATCACATTAAAATAGGTGAAAAAAATTTTTAACCCTACCGCAATTTGAAAAAATATTTTCACTCGCTATATATGTCCTCTATGTGGATGCACCATATCATATATTCCTAACTTTTGTTTACCCGGATTTATTAATGCAATAAATCATATTTTTGAATACATATATAATTTATTTTATCGTAAAGGTAGTA
>Ga0209537_1003102_pt1 | contig 15621 bp, 16 predicted proteins | sample BioPla4DNA1_FD_187698 | JGI IMG/M metagenome (GOLD analysis project Ga0209537, IMG submission 187698) | Biogas fermentation microbial communities from Germany - Plant 4 DNA1 (SPAdes) (version 2) | ecosystem: Engineered > Bioreactor > Anaerobic > Digestate | place: Bielefeld, North... | reverse complement strand
AGTTCAATGGGATTTGGTACTGCTTTACTAGCAGCATTAATAATAGCAGCTATGGATTTTGTAATCCAAAAGTTGTTTAAAATCGATGCATCACCTTTTGGCAGAGGATTGACAGGTTTTATTCTATCTGCGGTTATAATCTATTTGACGCAGTTCTTGGTTCCTAATATGGAAATTAATTTATTGGGTGCAGTTATAGCAGCATTAATTATAGGAGTTATCGATGCCATAATTCCTGCCCATATATTCTAAATCAGTATTATATTAAGTAGTATATTATGATAGATAGAATCTTGATTGAGAACAAAGGTGGCCATATTTCAGTATATGGAATGTCCTTTGTTCTTTTTTTTCTATTTTTGGAATTTGGAGGTTACTTGAAAAATAATTGCTGATACTGTATAATGAAGTTGCAAAAACCATATTTATTTTTATTTGATTGTTTTTTTATGATATTGAAGAGGTGTGACTCATGTGTAATCAACCTTATAAGGTTAAAGACAGTATCCAAGAATTTATTGAGGAATTGAAGGCTTATGATAGCATAAGCCTCGATGAAATACCGGAATATCGTTTATTTATATCCCAAGTGGAAGAATTTTTTGATAAAAAGCTGGGTAAAAACGCGGATTATGACGAGGAGAAAAAAGTAATATCTAAAACTATGATTCAGAATTATATAAAAGATGGATTGATTATGCCGCCAGAAGGCAAATCTTATAATCGAAATCATGTTATACTTTTAGCCATTATTTACAATCTAAAGTCCATACTAACAATAAGGGATATAAAAAAACTCTTAACACCTATATTGGAAAAGGTAGATGTTGACAATAATGAGGATAGTATCGAACATATATACAATACATTTTTCTCCTTAAAAGAATCATTTTTGGATGGTTTTTCTAAGGACCTAGATAAAGATATAGATTTAATAAATCAAAAACTGGAAAATTGGGGATATGGAGAATGCCAAAAAATACATAAAATTTTATTGGTTCTAACATTGGTTACTCAAGCCAATATTAGAAAAAGATTAGCTGAACGTATAATAGATCTATATTTTACCGATGAAGAAGATCCTAAAGAATAGGGTCTTTTTTTTAAACATCATTTACCACTTTATACCATTCAATATTTGGCCTAAACAGCTGTTCTAATTCTTACTCATTAACAAATTCACAATGGCACTTGAAGGGCTAATTCCACACTTATTTAGACAAGAACTTAATTAGATAAAAACCACAAATAATTATGGAAAAATTGTGAAAATTAGCAGAATATGCTTAAGAAGTATTTAAAGCATTGTAAAATAGTATTCAATACTATATAATAAGGTTGATATAAGTTTTTCATAGGGTCTTAGAAAACAAATAATGAAGGGGGGATCTATGGATGGGGAAAAGTTTAAAAAGGAGGCGAAAGGGAAGAAAAAGGTCAAACTTTGATAAGCAGAACTATTTATTCGGGCATAACATATATGTAACTGATCATGCCATTGATCGCTACCAACAGCGGATAAAAAGAGTTAGTTATGAGAATGCAGAGAAAGCAATTATTGAAAACGTTAAAAGAAGTAGGCTTATTGCTTTAACAAAATATGGTGGTCGAGAAATACGTGAATATAGAGGAATAATCTATGTTTGTGAGCTACAAGGCAATTGGTTAAATGTAATAACTGTCCTACTTGGTAATGTTGATTTAAGGTTTGTTGTGTGAAACTCTGGAATTATTTATAATAAAATAGTATAATAGTATAGTTAAGAATTGAACAAAAAATATGCAATAGAGGCGATAACAGTGAGAAATTTAACTTTGCTAACAGACCTATATCAACTTACCATGATGTACGGTTATGAAAAGGCAGGAAAATCTGATGATATTGTAGTATTTGATCTATTCTTTAGAAAAACAACAGGGGACAGTGCCTATGCTATTGTTGCAGGCCTGGAGCAGGCTATTGAATACATAGAAAACCTGCATTTTTCTGAAGAAGATATAGCTTATTTAAGAGATCTTAATCTATTTGACGAGAAATTTTTAGATAAACTGAAAAACATTAAGTTTACTGGAGACATTGATGCTATACCGGAAGGTACTGTTGTTTTTCCCAATGAGCCATTAATTCGTGTCAAGGCACCTATCTTTGAAGCTCAGCTTATAGAAACTGCATTACTTAATATTGTTAATCATCAAACCCTAATTGCTACAAAGGCTAGTCGGATTGTGCAAGCTGCGCAAGGAGATAGTGTCCTAGAATTTGGACTAAGAAGGGCCCAGGGTCCAGATGCAGGTATTTATGGTGCACGGGCAGCAATAATAGGAGGATGCTCCGCTACTTCTAATGTGTTGGCAGGCAAGAAGTTTGGCATTCCTGTTCAAGGAACTCATGCTCATAGTTGGGTTATGAGCTTCCCCAGCGAATTAGAGGCGTTTAGAGCTTATGCTCAAGCTTTCCCCGAAAGCTGTCTGCTATTAGTAGATACCTATGATACTTTAAAAAGCGGTGTCCCCAATGCAATAACTGTCTTTAAAGAATTAAGAGAAAAGGGAATAGAACCCCTTGGTATTCGATTAGATTCAGGTGATTTAGCTTATCTAAGTAAAGAAGCTAGAAAGATGTTAGATGCAGCAGGTTTTCCTAACGCCAAAATTGTTGCTTCCAGTGATTTAGATGAGGAAGTAATATGGGACCTAAAAGCTCAAGGAGCAGCCATTGATATTTGGGGCGTAGGAACTGCTATGATTACTAGTAAGGATTGCCCAGCTTTGGGCGGGGTATACAAGCTGGTTGCCGAAGAGATAGATGGCAAAATGGTGCCTAAGATAAAGATATCTGAAAATCCTGTTAAGATAACTAACCCAGGATATAAAAAAGTTGCACGACTGTATGATAAAGACACCCAAAAGGCTATAGCTGATTTGATTATGCTGGATCATGAAACCATTGATGAGAGCAAGCCCTTAACCATCTTTGATCCTATTAATACGTGGAAACGAATGACTCTTACCAATTTTAAAGCTAGAGAGTTATTGGTACCAATATTTAGAAAAGGTAAGCGTGTATATGAACTACCATCATTGGTGGAAATTCAGGAATACTGCAAGAAAGAAATGGGCACCCTCTGGGCGGAATACAAGCGCATCACAAAACCTCATGTCTATAAAGTAGATCTGTCTGACGAGCTGTATAATTTGAAACAAAAACTCTTGCAGCAGTATTCCTCTAAATGATAGATTCTAATAAATAGCCCTCTTATGAAGGTATAGCTTTATTGCTATCCATGCTTAAGAGGGCTTTTATATATTATCACCATTTTTATACATAAAACATATTATATATGTACCCATATATGGGCAAAGATAGGTGGTGATAAAGATATGAGATTTGGTTTAGCTTTATCAGGAGGAGGCATAAGAGGGGCTGCACATATAGGTGTTTTAATGGCATTAGAAGAAGAAGGTTTAGTTCCTTCATGGATTTCTGGTACAAGTGCAGGAAGTATCGTTGCAGGTCTTTATGCCTATGGTTATTCAATCCAGGAATTAGAGGATATTGCCTTAGATCTTCATAGTAAGTATATAGACCTTGATTTTTTAGGATTAGCCTGTGGATTTGGACAGTGGATCATAGGTAAGGAGCCACGTATAGATGGAATAATCAGAGGGAAAGCCATAGAGAAATATTTAAAGAGTTTAACCAATGATGTTAATATAAAGGATATAAAAATGCCTTTAGCCATACCTGCAGTGGATATTAATAAAGCTCGAACTGTTATGTTCGTAAATAAAATGAAATATACTCCTAGCCAAGGAGATAAAACCATATATATAAATGATGTACCCCTATATAAAGCCATCAGGGCCAGCATAGCTATTCCTGTTGTTTTTAAGCCGGCTATTATCCATGGAAGGCGTCTAGTGGATGGTGGAGTTACAGACAATCTCCCTATTGATATTCTAAAAAAAATGGGAGCCAAAAAAATAATAGGGGTAGATTTAGGATACAACGGTCAACTTCGAAGGGATATAGATAATATAATCGAGATAGGAAGTCAGTCCCTGGATATTATGGCATATCAGATTACTTCCTTAAAAAGTCATGGTGCTGATTATATATTAAGACCAGGAATATATGATATTGCAGCAAGAGATGGAAAAAAGATTATAGAGTGTATAGATCGGGGTTATAATTCAACCAAAGAAAATATGAAAATGATAAAAAAAGCTATTAATAGTAGGTCTTCGACATCACTGTTCTACACAATTTAAATGATGTGCATGGTATAGTATATATAAGTTTATATATTATAAATTCTAGGGGAGGAGCCGGCTTACCAATGAAGAGATTATTTAAAGCATCACTTTTCGGGTATAACAGAAAACAAGTGAATGGGTATATATTAAATCTTAGAAAGGATTATGAAAGAGAACTTTCTAAGAAAAAAGATAGAATGCTGGAGTTAAGTCAAGAAAATAGGGATTTAAAGTCAAGATTAATGGAATATGAAGAAAGGCTTTCTGATTATGAAGAACGGGAAAAATTTATTTCCAAAGCATTGGTTAAGGCCGAGGAAAGTGCACAAGCCATAATGAAGGAATGCTATCGCAGAATAGATATGGAAAAATATAAAATAAGGCAAGAACAAGAAAAATGGAAAATGAGGGAAAAGGAAATTATTAGGCAGTTATTGGAGTTTCAAAAAGAGGCCTATGCTCTTATGGAATCTTTCCAGTCAGAAATTAACTATCTAACCTCGAAAGAATTGATTCAACTTCAAAACGAAGATAAGTCTAATGATGATGAAGAAGAAATACTTAATGTCAGTTCAATGTAATAAAATAGATCTTTGTGAAATAATACTTCCAAAGTAGATATCTAATTAAAATTGGATTATCTACTTGGAGGTATTTTTTTATATAGGGGAACAATAATAAAAATACAATAGTGAAAATAAAAAGAGATAGGTGATAGACATGATAGCAAGTGAAAACAAAAAAAATATCGGAGATCAAAAAGATATACATGGTAAAGAGACAGTTGGTGATAACATAAAGGATTATGGAACTATTAGTGTTCCAGAGCCTCCTCCCAGCAATATTCATTGTCTTACAATTGTCGGTCAGATAGAGGGGCATATGGTGTTACCACCTCAGAACAAAACAACCAAATATGAACATCTTATTCCTCAATTAGTAGCCATTGAAGAGAGTAAAGATATAGAAGGTATAATTTTAATATTAAATACAGTGGGAGGGGATGTGGAAGCTGGGCTTGCCATTGCAGAGCTCATTAGTACTATGTCAAAGCCCTCGGTTTCTCTGGTTTTAGGGGGAGGACATAGCATAGGAGTGCCTTTATCGGTGTGTGCTGATTATTCATTTATTGCATCCACGGCTACCATGACCATACATCCTATCCGTATGACAGGGGTTATAATAGGTGTTCCTCAAACCTATGAGTATTTTAACAAAATGCAGGAAAGGGTTGTCAATTTTATAACTAGGCATTGTAAGATCTCAAAGGAAAAATTTAATGAACTTATGCTTAGAACCGGAGAGTTAGCCAATGATGTGGGAACTGTTTTAGTAGGAGAGGAGGCCGTTGAGTATGGATTAATAGATGAAGTAGGTGGCTTAAATGATGCCATTAAGAAATTAAGGGAACTAATTTCTATTCGAAAAAAGGAGGAAAATTAGTGATAATCTATTCAATTATTCCTATGGAAACCATCTTTCAAGCTCAACAAGAAGAAGAAAAGACAAAAAGCAATAAAATTATAGAGATAAATAATATAAAAGTGGAGGCTAGGTTTATAGAAGAGAATATCTATGAGATTCAAAGAGTCTACTCAACCAATGCTCAAGATTATCTACAACCTTGGCTGCAGCCAGGTACTAGAATAAGGTTAAGTTATCAGATTGAAAATCTTTTTCCAAAAAATCGGTGGTCAGGTTGGAATAAAGGTGATATAATTGATTGAGGCGATTTTATCTATTTACTTTGAAAGGGGTTAGGGTTTTGAGTATTTTTCATGCAATTTTACTAGGATTAATTCAAGGACTGACAGAATTCTTACCTATCAGCAGCTCTGGTCATTTGGTAGCCTTTCAGCAAATTTTGGCTATACCAGGGGCTAGCATAGCAGTGGACGTAGCCCTCCATTTGGGAACTTTAGTAGCGGTGTTTGCTTTTTATTGGAAGGACATTTTTGAAATGGTAAAAGAGTTTTTCCTATGGATAGGGGAATTATTAGGAATAAGAAAGCCCAAATATAAAAGCAATAATGGCTATAGAATAATGATGATTATGATAATAATTGCTACTATACCAACAGCCCTTATTGGCCTGGTCTTTAACGATATATTTGAAAAAGCCTTTTCATCTATTAAGGTAGTCGGTTTTACCTTACTTATAACTGGTACTCTTCTATGGATATCCAACAAAATAAGAAGGGGCCGAAAACAGGCAAAGGACATTTCTGTAATGGATGCAATTACCGTGGGATTAATTCAGGGATTAGCCATAACTCCCGGAATTTCCCGGTCAGGCTCTACTATTTTTGCTGGTATGTTAAGGGGATTTAGTATGGAACTTGCAACCAAGTTTTCTTTTCTTCTGTCTATTCCTGCTATTTTAGGAGCTGCTTTATTAGAAGGAAAGAAGGTTATAGAGCAAGGTCAATTACTTACAGATGGATTCCCTATGTTTATAGGATTTGTTATAGCAGCTGTTTCTGGTTTTTTTGCTATTAAGTTTTTGGTAAGTTTAATAAACAAAAGGAAGTTACATTATTTTTCTTACTATTGTTGGGCAGTAGGTATATTAATTATTCTATACTCCCTAGTGATTCATTAGACTATAATTATGACAAGCACAGAAACAGCTGTGCTTGTTGCCTTTTTGCTGGGATAGGACAATGATGTGTAACTGAGGTGGTACTATGGCCAGAAAGGTGGCTAAATCAAAAAAAACTAAAACTAAAAAGAAGAGAAAACAGAATAGGAAAAATGAGTATATAGGAGTATTTATTATTGGATTGGGCCTTTTTGCAATACTGAGTATATATACTTCATCAGCTGGCATAGTAGGAATATATTTTGATAAAATTTTAAAGGGTTTATTTGGTATTATTGCTTATGTTATGCCCTTATTTATTATTCTTGTGGGCATATTAATCATTATGGCGCATTACAAGAATGTTAATAGAACCAAATTGGGATTATCATTGTTCTCTATAATTCTTATCTTTCAGCTAATTCATCTTTTTTACATAAATGAATTAGAAACTAGGGGACTTTGGTTCTTTATCATAGATTCATATAATAAAGGTATTGATATTCGTGGTACAGGTGCTCTCTTTTCGCCTATGGTTTATATTATTTATAAATTGTTTGGGTACTTGGGTAGCTTTTTGTTTCTAATCACCTTACTTATAATAGATATTTTGTTATTAACCAATCTTTCACTAAAGCAATTGGGTACAAGTTTATATAGTAATATTAAGATGAAAATTTCTACAAAACGTAAAGCCAAGAAGGCTCATAAAATAGAAGAAAAAGAGGCAATAAGCAAGGCTTTTGAAGGTGAAACCATTGAACTGGATTCATTTAGTAAGGAACAAGCAGATCCAGTACCCTTAAAGGATGCTTTTGAGGGTTATACTGAAAAAAGTAGTGCAGATGAAATAGAAACTGATATAAAAATCATCGAATTTAATAGTGAAGATGATAAAATAGAAGAAAAAAGTAAAAAGAAGCCTTCTTTGCCATCGTCCGAAGATAATAAGGCTGAAGTCATAGATATATCCACATCAGACAAAACAATAGATGTAATAAACTATTCTTTTCCTCCTATAGAATTATTGAAGAAGCCTGAAAGTTCTAGGGAGTCAAAGATTAGTAGTTCTAGACTAAAAAGCAATGCCAAATTGTTAGAGGATACCTTGGCCAGCTTTGGTATTTCTGCAAAGGTGCTCCAGGTAAGCAGGGGACCTGCTATAACCAGGTACGAACTCCAACCAGCACCAGGAGTAAAGGTAAGTCGGATAGTAAATCTTGCCGATGATATCGCTTTAAACCTTGCTGCTGCTGGAATAAGAATAGAAGCTCCTATACCGGGCAAAGCAGCAGTAGGTGTTGAGGTACCTAATAAAAATATATCTCCAGTTTTGCTACGGGAGGTACTAGAATCTAAAGCTTTCTTAAACCATCCGTCCAAGCTAAGTTTTGCTTTAGGTAAGGATATTGCTGGCAAAGCTATTGTAGCTGATATTGCCAAGATGCCTCATTTACTGGTAGCCGGTGCTACAGGTTCAGGAAAGAGTGTATGTATAAACAGCTTAATTGTTAGTATTTTATATAAAGCTTCTCCGGAAGATGTAAAGTTAATATTAATTGATCCAAAGGTGGTAGAATTAAACCATTTTAATGGAATTCCTCATTTACTGATACCTGTAGTTACAGATCCTAAAAAGGCTGCAGGTGCCTTAAATTGGGCTGTACAGGAAATGACTAATAGATATAAGTTATTTGCCGATAAAGGTGTAAAGGATCTTCATAGTTATAATGAGAAGATAAAAGAATCTGAAGAAAGTAAATTACCTCAAATCATAGTTATAATTGATGAATTGGCAGATTTGATGATGGTGGCACCAGGTGAAGTTGAGGATGCCATCTGCAGATTAGCACAGATGGCAAGAGCGGCAGGAATTCATCTAGTTATTGCAACTCAACGTCCATCAGTTGACGTTATTACAGGGCTTATTAAGGCCAATATACCTTCTAGAATCGCTTTTGCTGTTTCTTCCCATGCTGATTCCAGAACCATATTGGATATGGGAGGAGCTGAAAAGCTATTGGGTAGAGGAGATATGCTATTTTATCCGGTTGGTGCTAGCAAGCCTGTTAGGGTTCAAGGCTGCTTTGTATCAGAAAATGAAGTAGATGCTGTAGTAAATCATATTAAAGCATCTTACCAAACTCCATCCTATGATATGGATGTAATTGAAGAGATTGCCGCGGATAAAGAAAAACAGGTTGACGATGATTATGACGAACTATTGCCCGATGCAATAGAGATAGTGATAGATGCAGGACAAGCATCCATTTCCATGCTGCAAAGGCGGTTGAGAGTAGGTTATGCAAGGGCTGCCCGTATGATTGATGAAATGGAGGCTAGAGGCATTGTAAGTGGATTTGAAGGCAGCAAACCAAGAAAAGTACTTATAACTAGAGAAGAGTTTGAAGAATTATATAGAGAATAAGGGAGAAGGTAAGGTATGGGGAACTTAAGCAAACTAAAAGTAGGCATGATATCCTTAGGATGTTCAAAAAATCAAGTAGACTCAGAAATTATGCTGGGACTTATTGACAAGGGAGGATATGAGATTGTTAACAGTTCTGAGGAGGCAGATATAATTATTATAAATACCTGTGGTTTCATAGAATCTGCAAAGCAAGAAGCCATAGACACAATTTTAGAACAGGCTCTCTATAAAAAACAGGGTAAATGTCAAAAACTTATAGTCACAGGCTGTTTAGCACAACGCTATGGCAATGAACTATTAAAGGAAATACCTGAGATTGATAGTGTTGTAGGTGTTTCCAGATATACGGATATATTAGATGCTATAGAAGATCAAGGTAGAAAGGAATATTTAGAAAACTGCGCTGATCATTGGGAAATATTAGAACAAAATCCTGATAGAGTACTTACTACGCTGCCAGGAACTGCATACTTAAAAATCGCCGAAGGATGCGATAATCGCTGTTCCTACTGTGCTATTCCTTATATACGTGGAGGATATAGAAGTCGTGGCATGACCAGTCTTATTGAAGAAGCTAAGAGGCTAGCAGAAAAAGGAGTCAAAGAATTAATTGTTATCGCTCAAGATATAACCAGGTATGGTCAAGATTTACAAGATGGTACTAATCTTGTCTGCCTGTTGAAGGAGCTATGCAAAATAGAGGAGTTAAAGTGGATACGACTTTTATACTGTTATCCTGACAGAATAACCGATGAGCTGTTGGATTTAATGGTTCAAGAGAGTAAAATATGTAAGTATCTAGATATTCCTCTTCAACATGTAAATCCTAACATAATAGATAGGATGAATAGACGTTTTTCCAAGTTGCAAGCACAACAATTAATAGATAAAATAAGAAAAAAAGTCCCTGGAGTCGTTTTAAGAACTACTTACATTGTAGGATTTCCTGGAGAAGGCCAGGAAGAATTTGAGGAACTCAAAACATTTATAGAGAACTGTCCTTTCAATCATGCGGGAGTATTTGCTTACTCCAGGGAAGAAGGAACACCTGCAGCTGAATTTTTAGATCAAGTTGATGATACAACTAAGGTTAAGCGAAAAAATACACTAATGGCTATACAGCGGAAAATATCTAAGAGATTCAATAGGAAATTTGTTGGCAAAATTTTGGATGTATTAATCGAGGGAGAGGATTCACCGGGTATTTATATAGGCAGGCATTATGGGCAGGCACCTGAGATAGATGGGCATGTTTTTGTGTTTAGCAAACAGCCTTTAAAACCAGGTTATTTTGTGCCAGTAAAGATTACAAAGGCATATGATTATGATTTATTGGGGGATCACTATGAACTTAGCTAATAAAATAACTTTTACTAGAATATTTATAATTCCATTATTTATCCTGTGCTTGTTAAGTAATTTTCCATATAGCCAGTATATAGCGGCCTTTATTTTTATCTTGGCTGCTAGTACCGACAGTATGGATGGATATATAGCACGGAGGAGGAATGAGATAACCAATTTAGGAAAATTTTTAGATCCATTGGCAGACAAGCTGTTAATTACTTCTGCCTTAGTGATATTAGTAGAGATGGGACGGATTTCATCTGTAGTAGCAATAATTATTATAAGCCGAGAGTTTATTGTTACCGGTTTTCGCGTAGTAGCCGCCTCCAAAGGGATTGTTATTGCAGCCAGCTGGTTAGGTAAGATTAAAACCATAATACAGATAGTATCTATAGTTTCTGTACTCCTTAATAACTTTCCCTTTGAGTATATAGGTTTTCCTTTTGACACTATATCCGTATATTTGGCAACTATAGTAACTATATTATCTGGTGTGGATTATATTTATAAAAATCGCATGGTATTAAAGGAAAATGCTTAAAATTTTTTACTCTTAAGGAGGTTAAATAATGGATGCTGAAATAATTGGAGTAGGCAGCGAGCTTCTATTGGGTCAAATTGCCAATACAGATGCCCAGTATATATCACAAAAACTCTCCCAACTAGGCATTAATGTTTTTTTTCATACAGTGGTAGGAGACAATAACAAACGTCTTAAAGAAGTTTTAAAAATTGCTGTGAGTAGGGCTGACTTAATAATTACCACAGGTGGATTGGGCCCTACCATGGATGATTTGACAAAAGAAACAATTGCTGAATTTTTAGGCATTCCCATGGAACTACATCAGCCTAGTGTTAAGCAAATAGAGGAATACTTTGCTAAGAGAGGAAGAACCGTCAGCCAAAATAATTATAAACAAGCATATTTTCCTAAAGGTTCAATTGTACTGCCCAATAATAAAGGTACAGCTCCAGGCGCCATACTAGAGCATAATAACAAAATATTTATCATTCTCCCAGGACCTCCAAGGGAGCTGCAGCCAATGTTTGAAGAACATGTAATTCCCTATTTGGAAAGTAAAAGCAGCGAAAAAATCATATCTAGGGTTCTTAAAATATACGGCATTGGCGAATCTGATATGGAGGAGAAAATAAAAGATCTTCTTATAAACCAAAGCAATCCCACTATAGCACCGCTGGCAGGAGCATCGGAATTAACCATTAGGCTTACAGCAAAGACATCAAGAAATGAGGATCCATATAAACTAATACAGCCAGTAGAACAAAAAATAAGGGAGAGATTAGGCGATGTAGTATATGGAGTAGATGACGATACTTTAGAGAGTGTAGTTGTCAACTTACTAATTGAATCAGGTAAAACTATAGCCACAGCCGAATCTTGCACAGGTGGACTAATAGCTGAAAGGATAACCAGTATTCCAGGAGCATCCCAAGTTTTTCTCCAGGGAGTAGTTGCCTATAGTAACCAATCAAAGATAGAGCGGTTAAAGGTATCAAAAGATACCCTAGCCAAATATGGAGCTGTTAGCCATCAAACTGCCGAAGAAATGGTCAAGGGTATTATTGAAACTTCAGGTGCTGATATAGGGGTAGCGGTAACAGGCATTGCAGGTCCAGGTGGAGGAAGCAAGGATAAACCAGTAGGCCTTGTGTATATAGGAATCGGCGATAAAAGAGGGTCTTTATGTGTAAAAAAATATAATTTATTAGGCGATAGAAAAAGAGTCCAACAATCATCAGCTTCCCTTGCATTAGATTCTATAAGACGTGCCCTTTTAAATGGGGAAATAGGCTGAAATCTTAGCTAAAGAAGCCATTGACTGATCTTATATAATATTATATAATTAGAACAGAACAGACGTTCGCTGGAAATATCAGTTTATTTATTATAGGGAAAGGCAGGTGAGCCCCGAAAAGCTTCGGGGATGGATGTGGAAAAGCAAAAGGCTTTGGATATGGCCCTAGCCCAAATTGAAAAGCAATTTGGCAAGGGTTCCATTATGAGACTGGGTAGTGATACTCATTTAAACGTAGATGTAATTCCTACAGGTTGTCTGGAATTGGATATAGCATTAGGAGTAGGTGGTTTACCTAGAGGCAGAGTAGTAGAGATATTTGGACCAGAGTCTTCGGGTAAGACTACTGTAGCTCTTCATGTTATTGCAGAAGCTCAAAAATTGGGCGGAACAGCTGCATTTATTGATGCAGAACATGCTTTGGATCCTTATTATACTGCCAAACTTGGAGTAGATTTAGATAATTTATTGGTATCTCAGCCTGATACTGGAGAGCAAGCACTGGAAATTACAGAAGCTTTGGTAAGAAGCGGAGCTATAGATGTTGTAGTTATAGATTCTGTTGCTGCCTTGGTACCTAAAGCAGAGATAGAGGGTGAAATGGGAGACTCCCATGTTGGCTTACAGGCACGCTTAATGTCTCAAGCCCTCCGAAAGCTATCTGGAATAATTAGCAAATCCAATACTGTTGCTATTTTTATAAATCAGTTAAGAGAAAAGGTAGGAGTCATGTTTGGAAATCCGGAAGTTACCCCTGGAGGCAGGGCGCTTAAATTCTATTCTTCTATTCGTCTGGATGTACGTAGGGTAGATACCCTAAAACAAGGCTCTGATATGATAGGAAATCGTACAAGAGTTAAGGTAGTAAAGAATAAAGTAGCTCCTCCCTTTAAGCAAGCTGAATTTGATATTATATATGGGGAAGGTATATCTAAGGAAGGCTCTATATTGGATCTAGCTGCTTCCAAGGATATTGTCAATAAGAGCGGTGCCTGGTATTCTTATGGGGACATCCGCCTAGGTCAAGGAAGGGAAAATGCAAAGCAGTTTTTAAAAGAAAATAAGGAAATACGGGATGAAATTGAGTTAAAAGTCCTTAAAGAATTTGGTTTAGAACGAAATATTTCTCATAATGAGGAAGAATAAAAAATCCCTTAGGGGATTTTTTTATATGGATTATTTGTAAATGAACGGTTATTCTGCTATAATAAAGTAAGTCTAATTTACAATGTATTTATTTGTAAATTGCTAAATATGGAGGTGAATAAATTGATAGAGGAAACCATTCAAACTGCTAACGGAGAACGGGGTAAAGTTATATTTGCTGATGAAGTAGTAGCTACTATAGCAGGCCTAGCAGCTCTTGAGGTAGAAGGTGTCGCTTCTATGAGCGCGGGAATCGTTGAAAAGTTTGGCAAAAAAACACCTGCTAGAGGTGTGAGAGTAGAAGTTGGTGAAAAGGAAGCTGCCATTGATCTATACATGATTGTTGATTACGGTGTTCAGATACCAGAAGTAGCATGGAATGTTCAGGAAAATGTAAAGAAATCCGTGGAAACTATGACAGGTTTGACAGTTGTTGAAGTAAACATTTACATACAAGGAATTGAATTTCATAAAGATTCTAAAGAAAAAGAGTCGAGTGATATGGACTAATAACCTATAGACCCTCTGATTAATTTCAGAGGGTTATTACATGTATGATTTTTACAAAAAAACAAGATAAAGGAAGGTTTTAGCTTATGAAGACAAATGTTTTAAATAAGCTGTTGCAAACCATATATACACTTATTATTTTGCTATTATCTTTAGCAGTTTTAGCAGTGTGTGTGGCTATAGGAATTAATGTTATTCATATAAGTGAAATAAGCGCTGCTTTACAAAGTCTTTACTTTAATTGGCAGTTTTTACTGATAGCTTCACTGATCTCTATACTTTTTATAATAACCAGTCTCAAACTGCTTTTTGCACGTCCTAAACCCAGGGTTTTAATGAGTACTTTATTGCGGCATACAGATTTAGGCGCTATACGCGTATCAGTCCAAACACTAGAGATCATGACTCAAAAAGTAGTGCGTAGCTTCAATGAGGTCAAAGATGTAAGAGTCAATATTATAACTGAAGAGGATGGAATAAAGATACAGCTTAAATTATTAATTATGCCAGATGTTGTTTTGCCAGATGTGTCGGCCTCTATTCAGCAAAAGGTTAAGGAGTATATTCAAGGTTATTCTGGCATCCTAGTAAAAGAGGTTTATATATATATAGATAATCTTGTAGCACCTCAACAACGTTCAAAAGTGCAGTGAGGAGGTGTCCAAGTGCTTAGGGAATTGTTAAATGAATTATTAACAAATCATCGGGGTAAATTTTTTGGTGTATTGTTGGGTTTTGTTGTAGGGATTATTATATTAATAATTGGATTTTGGAAGACAGTTTTTTTAGCATTATGTGGGCTTGTTGGATACTGGATAGGAGGAATCTCCGATAAAAAAGAAAGGTTTACTTCTTTTTTGGACAGAATACTACATAATAGTTAAAACTATCAACTAAATTTAAGTATACTAAAAATATACTTATTAATTACACTAGGATATATCATTCGGAGGAAATAGATGGCTAGAAAATTTGCGAGAGAAGCATTAATGAAATTACTATATGAAAAAGATGTAGCTGGTGAACACCATAAGGAGTCTTTATTAGCTCTTATAGACGAATATAAATTGAATGCAAACGATGAAAAGTATATAAAAGAAATTTTATTTTCTATGGATGAAGAACAGTCTAAGATAGATGGCTATATTGAAAAGTATGCTAAGGGGTGGACAGTGGATAGGATGTCCAAAGTTGATCTTGCAATCCTCAGACTGGCCATATATGAAATATTGTACAAGGAAGATATTCCTTATGGTGTGTCAATTAATGAAGCTGTAGAGCTGGCCAAAAAGTATGGAAATGAAAAATCCAGTTCATTTATTAATGGAATATTAGGGAACTTTGTAAGGATGGAGTCCCTTGTAGCTGATAAGGAGCAGGATTAATAATGAAAGTAGTTTTGGGATTTGATACCAGCTGTTATACTACTTCTATGGCAACAGTGGATTTAAAGGGCAAGGTGATTTCCAATGGTCAGATTATGCTTGAGGTAGACAAAGGGCAGCGAGGCCTAAGTCAATCCAAAGCCTTAT